>LUMJ01000307.1_pt1 | contig 17051 bp, 16 predicted proteins | sample 729631 | NCBI WGS metagenome assembly LUMJ01 (sample SAMN03860266, study PRJNA289734) | marine metagenome | biome: seawater column; feature: ocean; material: water; isolation source: Red Sea water column Station 22 - depth 500m | place: Saudi Arabia: Red Sea | collected 2011-10-15 | depth 500 m | reverse complement strand
CCATGCCCCAGACGTCGAAGCCGGGGTCGCCGGTCGTGATCCAGTTGGCCATCGACAGCCCCACGCCGCCGCCCTGGGACAGTCCGGCCATGACGCCGCACGCCACCCAGTGGCCGGGCTGGCCGCGGACCGGGCCGATGACCGGGTTGCCGTCGGGGGCGAACGTGAACGGGCCGTTGACGACCGTCTGGATGCCGGCGTCGGCGTAGATCGGGAAGTGCTCGAAGCCCAGTTCCAGCGACGGGGCGATCCGGTCGAGGTCGGGGGTGAGCAGCTCGTCGGCGAACGTCCAGGGGGTCTCGCGGACCGACCAGGGGACACAGGCCTTCTCGTAGGTGCCGAGCAGCAGGCCCTCGCCCTCGGCCCGGAGGTAGATCTCGCCGCCGAAGTCGATGGCGCCGCGGCCCTGGCCGCCGGTCTCGTCGAGCCAGGGCTTCAGTTCCGGGATCGGCTCGGTGAGGAGGTACATGTGCTCCATGGCGAGGATCGGCAGTTCGAGTCCGCACATGCGACCGACCTCGCGGGCCCAGAGTCCACCACAGTTGACGAAGTGCTCGCAGGCGATCTCGCCCTTGTCGGTCTCGAGGATCCACGTGCCGTCGGGGCCCGGGCGGATGGCCCGGACCCACGTGTTCTGGTGGACCTCGGCGCCGGCCTGGCGGGCAGCGGCGGCGTACGCCTTGGTGACGCCCGTGGGGTCGACGTGGCCGCCGACCGGGTCCCAGAGGGCGCCGACGAAGTGCTGCTCCTCCATGAACGGGATCAACGCCTTGGCCTCCGACGGTGTGATCATCTCGGTCTGCATGCCGAGGTAGCGGCCGCGGGCGTGCGACATCCGCAGCCAGTCGAGGCGGTCGACGTCGTCGGCCAGCATCACCTCGCCGGTGAGGTGGATGCCACACGACTCGCCGGAGCGGGCCTCGAGGTCCTTGTAGAGCTGGACGGTGTAGCGCTGGAGGGCGGCCACGTTGGGGTCGCCGTTGATGGTGTGCATGCCGCCGGCGGCGTGCCACGTGGAGCCGGCGGTGAGGTGCTTCCGCTCGAGCAGGACGGCGTCGGTCCAGCCGGCCTCGGTGAGGTGGTAGAGGACGCTGGCGCCGACGACGCCGCCGCCGATCACGACGACCTGTGCCTGGGATTTCACGGGTGGGGCGCTCCTCAGTAGTCGGTCTCGACGCCGCCCTCGGCGACGCGGCGGGCAAGGAACTCGTCGAGTTCTTCGCGGCGGTCCTCGGGCATCGGTGGCTCTTCGTGGGCGGCGAGGACCTGGTGGGCCAGCTTCTCGGCGCGCTGGTGGGCCTCGAGGCGGCCCGTGTCGTCCCAGTTCTCGAAGTTGGTCCACGACGAGACCATCGGCTGGAAGTGCTCGGAGGTGTAGCGCTCCCGGGTGTGGGCGGTGCCGAAGAAGTGGCCGGCCGGACCGACCTCGGCGATGGCCTCGACGGCGAGCGTGGCGTCGTCGACCACGAGCGGCTTGAGCATCTCGGTGACGCCGTTGAGGAGGTCGGCGTCGATGACCATCTTCTCGTAGGAGGTGAGGAGGCCGCCCTCGAGCCAGCCGGCGCCGTGCAGCAGGAGGTTGACGCCGCCCATGACGGCGCCCCAGATGGCGATGACGCTCTCGTAGGCGGACTGGGCGTCGACGCTGTTGGAGGCGTTGACGTTCGAGGAACGGAAGGGGAGCCGGTAGCGACGGGCCAACTGGCCGCTGACGAGGCAGGCCTTCCAGTACTCGGGGGTGCCGAAGGCGGGGCTGCCGGAGCGCATGTCGACGTTCGAGGTGAAGCCGCCGTAGCAGACGGGCGCGCCGGCTCGGACCACCTGGGTGTAGGCGATCCCGGCGAGGGCCTCGGCGTTCTGGAGAACGAGGGCGCCGGCGACGGTCACGGGGGCCATGGCGCCGGCCAGCGTGAACGGCGTGATGATGATCAGTTGGTTGCGGGCCGACATCTCCTGGATGCCGTGGAGCATCACGGTGTCGTAGCGCAGCGGTGTGCTGGCGTTGATCACCGAGTAGATCGAGGGCTGCTCGCAGATGGTGGCCTCGTCGACGCCGCGGGCGATGCGGGTCATCTCGATGGCGTCCAGGTTGCGCGGCCGACTGAGGCTGTAGACGAACGGGACCTTGTCCGAGAGCGTCAGCATGTCGTGGGTGGCCTCGAGGTGCCGGATGGACGGGTGCAGGTCCATGGGCTCGACGGGGTATCCCGCCACCGTGTGGATGGCGTTGAGGACCTGCCCCATCTTGATGAGGTTCCGGTAGTCGTCCCGGTTGCCGTCGCGCCGGTCGCGTCCGAGGCCGGTGACGAAGGGCGGGCTGGCAACCGACGTGTAGATGATGTGGTCGCCGCCGAACACGAGGTCTCGGTGGGGGTCGCGGCCGTGGTCGATGCCGGTCTCGGCGAGGACCCGCAGCGACGCCTGGTGGATGGCCTCGAGTTCGTCGTCGGACACGGCACGGATGGGGTCGAGCAGCATCCGGGGCTGCTCCCACGGTGGCTGTTCGGCGATGACGTCGCGGACTTTGGGCCGGCTGCTGCGCTGCCCGCGGCGCGCACTCATCGTGTCTCCCCGGGGTTCGGCCGTTGCATCCCGGGCTGGTACCCGAGCTGCACCGAGACCTCGGCGGCGTGCCGTCGCACCAGTTGGGCGATGTCGTGGGCCCGGTCGTCGGGTGGGAAGCGGTAGGCGGGGCCGTATGCGTAGAGGGCGCCGACGGCGCGGCCGTCGGGTCCGACGATCGCCGAGGCGCAGCTGGTGAGACCGTCCACGTACTCGCCCTCCGACCAGGCGACGCGTTGCTCGACGGTGTCGGCGATCCGGGCCCGTAGGACGGCCGGGTCGGTGATGGTGCGGTCGGTGAACCGGGTGAGTTCGACGTCGAGGAAGGCGTCGAGCTCATCGGCGGGCCAGGTCGCCAGGACGACGAGGCCGACCGAGCCGGCGTGGTGGGGGATCCGCTCGCCGGTCCAGTCCTCGACGCGGATGGGTTTGGGGCCGTCGACCTGGCGGATGGTCACGGTGTCGCGACCGACGACGATGGAGAGGCAGGCGGCTTCGTCGAGCTGCCGGGAGAGTTCCATGAGGTGGGGGTCGGCCATGGTCTGGAGGTCGACGACGGGGTCGGGCGTGCCGCGCATCTGACGGATCCGGCGGCCGATCCGGTAGGTGCCGTCGTCGTCGCGCTGGACGGCGTGTGCCTCCTCGAGGGTGGCGAGCAGCCGCGCCACCGTGCTGGTCGGCAGTTGGACGCGATCGGTGAGTTCGACGAGGCGCCCGGGTCGCCGGCCGATCTGGTCGAGGAGCGCGAGTGCGCGTTCGACGCTCTGCACGGTCTGCATCGGCACACAGAGTACCGACATGCGGGAATCTGTCAATAAGTTTCCGCAGAGCGGGAACCCAGGTGGAACAGCGCCGGGTCAGCCGTCGAGGCCCTCCGAGAACGGGATCGGATCGGGCTCGGGCATGAGGTGGAGGTCATCGCCCTCGTAGGGGTGTGCCCGGGCCACGTCCTCGTCCAGAACGACGCCGAGGCCGGGCTCCGACGAGGGGATGACGCGGCCGTCCTCCCAACGGATCGGTGTCTCCAACAGGTCGGCGTGGAAGCCGTCCCAGGTGCCGATGGATTCGAGGACCAGGAAGTTGGGCGTGCAGGTCGCCAGGGCGATGTTGGCGGCAGCCACCACCGGGCCGCAGTAGCAGTGGGGGGCGAGTACGGCATGGTGGACCTCGGCCACCGAGGCGATCTTCTTGCCCTGCAGGATCCCGCCGCTGCGGCCCAGGTCCGGCTGGAGGACCTGGGCGGCGCCGGCTCGCAGCACGGCGGCGAACTCCGACAGTGTGGTCAGCCGCTCGCCCGTGGCGATCGGGATCGTGGTGCCGCGGGCCACGGCGGCCATGCCCTCGACGTCGTCGGGAGGAATGGGCTCCTCGAACCAGAGCGGGTCGTAGGGCTCGAGCCGCCGGGCCAGCCGCAGTGCCCCCGAGGGCGTGAACTGGCCGTGGGTGCCGAACAGCAGGTCGGCCCGGTCGCCCACCGCCTCGCGGATCGCCGCCGTGTAGCGCTCGGAGAGGTCGAGGCGTTCGAGCGACGGCTGACGCCCGTCGTACACCGTGTAGGGGCCGGCCGGGTCGAACTTGACGGCCGTGAAACCCTGCTCGACGGCGGCGACCGCAGCGGCGGCGGCCAGGTCGGGGTCGGTGTAGAGGTTGGGGCCGTCCTTGGGGGCGTAGGCGTCGTCGCCGTCCGGATAGAGATAGGTGTACGAGCGCAGGCCCTCGTGGACCCGGCCACCCAGCAGGTCGTACACGGGCCGGCCGGTCTCCTTGCCGATGAGGTCCCAACAGGCCATCTCGAGGGCGCTCATCACGCCGCACAGGGTCGGGTCCGGCCGGGAGGCGTAGCCGCTCCCGTAGGCGCGCCGCCAGAAGGACTCGACGTCGAAGGGGCTCTGCCCGACCAGCCAGCGGTCGGCCACGTCCTCGATCATCCTGGCCACGAGGTGGGGGTCGAAGGTGGCGACGTAGGCCTCGCCGACGCCCTTCCCGCCGCTGTCGGTGGTGAGCGTCACGAAGATGAAGTAGCGGCCGCCGTGGCGCGGTGGCGGGTTGGCGACGACGAACGTCTCGACGTGGTCGATCCTCATGGGCAGGCTCCCGGGTCGGTTCCGTTGGGCAGGACCACCGTCCGGAGCACCTCGCCACGGCGGACCTCGTCGAAGGCGGCGTCGATGTCCTCGAGGGGATGCGTGGACGACACGAGGGCGTCGAGCTCGAGGTCGCCCGAGCGGTAGTGGCCGAGCAGGCGGGGGACGTCCTCGGCCAGCCGGACGGTGCCCATCTTGGAGCCGAGGATTCGCTTGTTCGCCGCGGCCAGGAGCGAGGGGTCGACGTCGAAGGCGACGCCGTCCGGGGGCATGCCGACCAGTACGAGCGCTCCCATGGGCTCGAGCAGGTCGACGGCCCCGTCGAGGGCGGCGGGGTTGGCCGTGGTGACGAACACGTGGTCGGCCAGGCGGCCCCCGGTCGCCTGGCAGAGGGTCCCGGCCACGTCGCCGGCGACCGGGTCGACGGCGTGGGTGGCGCCGAATGCCAGCGCCGATGTGCGCTTGTCGGCCAGTGGGTCGACGGCCACGATCGGGTCGGCGCCGGCCAGGCGTGCCCCCTGGAGGGCGCCGATGCCGACGCCGCCGCAGCCGACGACGACCACGGCGTCCCCGGCGGCCACACGTGCCGTGTTGTGGACCGAACCGGCACCGGTGAGCACACCGCAAGCCAGCAGCGATGCCGAGACGGCCGGAACGTCCTCCGGATGGGCGACCAGTTGGGTGCGGTGGACGACGACCTGCTCGGCGAAGGCGCCGGTGTTGAGCCCCTGGGCGACTGGTTCGCCGACGGCGTCGGTGAGCAGCGACCGCTCGTCGAGGGAGAAGTCGCCCGCGCAGGCCACGTGGTGGCCGCGGCGGCAGGCCGGGCACTCGCCGCAGGTCCGGACGAGCGAGACCACCACCGGGTCACCGACGGCCAGGTCGTCGACGCCGGCGCCGAGTTCGAGCACCCGGCCGGCGGCCTCGTGGCCCATCACCAGCGGGAAGTCCGTGGCCCAGCCGCCGTCCACGTACATCAGGTCCGAGTGGCAGACGGCGCAGGCGTCGACGCGGACCCGCACCTCGCCGGGGCCGGGCGCGGCCAGGACCAGTTCCTCGATCGACTGCGGTCCGCCCACGCCCCGGCAGACGGCCGCACGGATCGTGGTCCCCTCCGGCACGGCGCGGAACCTAGCCCAGGTGGGGCACGGGCTCAGCCGAGGACGAGTTCGGCGGCCTGGCGCAGCTGCTCGGGGGAGCGGGCTGCCACGTTGAGCATCGTGACCGGGCTGTCCTCCCAGGCGGCGAGGCGTTCCCGGATCCGGGCGGGTGGGCCGACGAGGCTGATCTCGTCGGCGAAGTCGGCGGGCACCGCCTCGATGGCCTCGTCGCGTCGACCCTCGAGGAAGAGCTCCTGGATGCGCAGGGCCTCCTCCTCGAAGCCCATCCGGGCCATGAGCTTGGTGTGGTAGTTCTGGCCCTTGGCGCCCATGCCGCCGATGTAGAAGCCCAGGCTGGCCCGGACGGGAAACAGTCCGGCCTCGACGTCGTCGGTGACGTTGAAGGAGACGTTCACGGCGATCTCGAAGCCCTCCCGGCGACCGGCGATCTGGTCGGCGTAGACCTCCTGACGCCAGGGGGAGTAGTAGAGCGGCAGCCAGCCGTCGGCGATCTCGGCGGTCTGGGTGACGTTCCTCGGTCCCTCGGCGCCGAGGAAGATCGGCACATCGGTTCGCAGCGGGTGGGTCATCACCTTCAGCGGCTTGCCGAGCCCCGTCGAGCCTTCGCCGGTGTACGGCAGGGGCCAGAACTCGCCGTCGTTGCGGAGGTGCTCCTCTCGGGCGAAGGCCCGGCGCAGGATGTCGACGTACTCGCGGGTGCGGGCCAGAGGCCGGTCGGAGGGCTGCCCGTACCAGCCCTCCACGACCTGGGGGCCGGACACGCCGAGCCCGAGGATGAGGCGGCCGTTCGAGAGGTGGTCGAGGGTGACGGCGTGCATGGCGGTCGCCGTGGGCGTGCGGGCCGACATCTGGACGATGCCGGTGCCGAGTCGGATTCGCTCGGTCTGGGAGGCCAGCCAGGCGAGTGGCGTGAAGGCGTCGGACCCCCACGACTCGGCGGTCCAGACGGCGTCGAACCCGAGCCGCTCTCCCTCCTGGACGAGGGGGACGAGGTCGGTCGGGGGCTGTGCCCCCCAGTAGCCGAGGGTCAGGCCGAGTTGCATGCCGCCATCGTCGCAGCGGACGGCGGGGCGGGCCAAGCCACCGGCACTCCGGGCGCTGGCCTAGCCTCCCGACGATGGAGGGGTATCCCCGGCAGCAGGCCCGGACCCGGCGCTTCACCTGCGGGGCGCCCCGCACGGTGTCGGTGGCCGACGACGGGTCCCGGGTGCTGTTCCTGCGGTCGGCGGGGGGCGACAACCCGGTGAACGCCCTCTGGCGCCTCGATCCGGCGACGGGCGACGAGCACCTGGTCGCCGACCCGGACACCCTCCTCGCCGACGGCGGGCCGGAGACCGACCGTGAGCAGGCCCGCCGGGAGCGTGCCCGGGAGGTGGGCGGCGGGATCACCGCCTACGACGGCCTGCCCGACCTGTCCCGGGTGTGCTTCGTGCTGGCCGGGCAGGTGTTCCTCGCCGACGTCGACGAGGGTCGCGTGGTCGAGCTGGCCTCCAGCGGCGACGCCTTCGACGCCCGGCTGTCCCCCGACGGGGCGACCGTCGCCTACGTGTCGGGCCGCGGCCTCCGGGCCACCGGCGCGGGCGGCGACCACCGACTGATCGGCGGGACCACCGCGACGGTCTCGTGGGGGACCGCCGAGTTCGTGGCCGCCGAGGAGATGGGCAGGATGCGCGGCCACTGGTGGGCGCCCGACGGCGGCAGCCTCCTGGTCGCCCGGGTGGACGAGGAGCCGGTCGCCGAGTGGTGGATCTCGGCGCCGGTCGACCCGGATGCGGCGCCGCGGGCGATCCGCTACCCGGCGGCCGGGACCGCGAACGCGGTGGTGGGCCTGGGCGTCGTGGCCCTCGATGGCACGGTCGTGGACGTGGACTGGCGTCGGGACGGCGCCTTCGAGTACCTGGCCGGCGTCCAGTGGGGCGCCGACGGTCCACCGTTGCTGGTGGTGCAGTCACGCGACCAGCGCACCCTGGTCGTGCTGGAGGTCGAGGTCTCGGACGGTTCCACCAGCGAGGTGTACCGGGTGGAGGACGAGGCCTGGGTCGAACTGGTCCCCGGGTCGCCGTGCCGGTGGGACGGGTCGCTCGCCACCGTCGAGGACCGGGACGGGGCCCGTCGACTCGTGGTCGACGGCGAGGCGGTCACCCCCGACGGACTGCAGGTGCGGCGCATCGTCGGCGTGGACGGCGACCGGCTCGTGGTGTGTGCATCGTCGGATCCGCTGGACATCGATGTCGTGGCGTTCGGTCGCGATGGGACGGTCGACGTGTTGTCGTCGGGTGGTGGCGTGCGCGGCGCCGTGGTCGGCGGCGGCGTGTTGGCCGTGTCGGTGGCGGACCTCGAGCGCCCACGCCTCGAGGTTTCGGGGCACGTCGTGGCCTCCCACGCCGAGGAGCCGGTCGTGTCGGCGATGCCGACGTTCCACGTGGTCGGGGAGCGGGACCTGCGGGCCGCGGTGCTCCTCCCCACGGACTGGTCGATCGAGGAAGGGTCGCCCCTGCCGGTGCTGCTCGACCCCTACGGCGGGCCGCACGCCCAGCGGGTGCAGCGGACCCGGGGGCAGTTCCTCACGTCGCAGTGGTTCGCCGACCGGGGGTTCGCGGTGGTCGTCACCGACGGCCGCGGCACGCCGGGTCGTGGCCCCGCCTGGGAGCGGGCGGTGCGGGGTGACCTGGCCGGCCCGGTGCTCGACGACCAGGTCGACGCCCTCCACGCACTCGCCGAGGCCGACGACCGCCTCGACCTGTCCCGGGTGGCGATCCGGGGCTGGTCGTTTGGCGGCTACCTCGCCGCCCTGGCCGTACTTGCCCGCCCCGACGTGTTCCACGCCGCCGTGGCGGGGGCGCCGGTCACCGACTGGCGGCTCTACGACACGCACTACACCGAGCGCTACCTCGGCCACCCCGACGAGGAGCCGGACAACTATGGGTGCACCGACCTGTGCGCCCTGGCGGGGTCGCTGGGCGACGACGTGCCGGTGCGGCCGTTGCTGCTGGTGCACGGCCTGGCCGACGACAACGTGGTCGCCGCCCACACGCTGCAGCTGTCACGGGCGCTGCTCGAGGCGGGCCGCCCCCACCGGGTGCTGCCGCTCTCGGGCGTGACGCACATGACGCCCCAGGAGGATGTCGCCGAGAACCTCCTGCTGCTGCAGTTGGACTTTCTCAACGAGGCGCTGGGTCGCTGACCCTGTTCTCTCCCCGGGACCGCCACCAGCGGGGTGGGTCCAGATTCACACCGCCGTCCAGCCGCCGTCGACGAGGAGGACGTGGCCGGTGAGGTAGGAGCCGGCATCGGAGGCCAGGAGCAGCAGGGCGCCGTCGAGTTCGTGTTCCCGGCCGCCGCGGCCCATGAGGGCGCCGGACTCGACATAGGCCCGCCCGGCGTCGTCGTGGAACATGGCGTCGCTGTTCATCTCGGTCTCGAACCAGCCCGGGGCGAGCGCGTTGACGCGGATGCCCTTGCGGGCCCACTGGGCGGCGAGTTCCCGGGTGAGGTTGTGGATGCCGCCCTTGGCGGTGGCGTAGCCGGCCAGGCGCAGCCGTCCGCCGGAGACCTCGCCCAGCACGGAACCGATGTTGACGACCACGCCGGGGTGGTCGTTGGCGATCCACCAGCGGGCCGCCCGCCGGGCCAGCTCGTAGGGGGCGATGAGGTCGACCTCGAGCTCGCGGCGGAACTCCTCGAGGTCGTCGTCGACGGCCGGCAGCACCCGCGAGAAGCCGGCGTTGTTCACGAGGACGTCCAGTCGGCCGTACCGGTCGACGGCGGCGTCCAGCAGCGACTGGGGACCGTCGGGGGCGGCCACGTCGCACTCGACGGCGAGGGCGTCGGGCAGGTCGGCGGCCAGGGCCTCGAGCCGGTCGATCCGCCGGGCGCCCAGCACGACCTTGGCCCCGACGCCGGCCAGCACCCGGGCGAAGCGTTCCCCGAGGCCGCTGCTGGCCCCGGTGACGACGACGACCCGCCCGTCCAGCCGGAACCGGTCGAGCGCGCCCGAGGGAGAGGTGTCAGCGGGGGGAAGGTCAGGGGGGGAGCCCATGCGGGCCGAGCCTAGGCCGGGTGGCAGGCCACCTCGGTGGCCTTGACGGCGGCCCAGACCTCGGCGCCGACGCGCAGTGCCAGGCCCTTGACGGCGGCCGGCGTGACCTCGGCGACGACCGGCAGCGGCCCGTCCAGCACCACCCGGACCCGCTCGAAGGCCGGCTGCAGGTCGGCGACGGTCGCCTGCCAGACGTTGCGGGGGCTGCCCTCGGGTCGGGAGGCGTGGAGGGCCACGGCGGCCGGGGGGACCACCAGGTGGACCCGGCCGTGGGCCGGCTCGGCGAGGACCACCCGGGTGCCGTCGGCGGTCACCGCCTCGGTGCCGGGGGCCTCGGCGTCCAGCAGGTTCAGGCCGGCGAGTGAGGCGGCGTACCGGGTGCGGGGACGGCTGCGCACCTCGGCCGGGCTGCCCGACTGGGTCACGACGCCGTCCTCGAGGACGACGAGCCGGTCGGCGAGCGTCGCCGCCTCGACCGGGTCGTGGGTGACGAGCAGCGTGGCGGGCGCACCATCGTCGCCGGATCCACCCCCGGCGAGCACGCCGTTGATGAGGTGCCGGGACTCGACGTCGAGGGTGGCGGACGGCTCGTCGAGCAGCAGGAGTGCCGGGCCGGTGGCGAGGGCCCTGGCGAGGGCCACGCGCTGGGCCTGTCCGCCGGAGCACTCGTGGGGTCGCCGCGCCGCCAGGTCGGTGAGGCCGAGTGCGTCGAGCAGCCCGGCGACACGGTCGGGCGTGGCACCGGGACCGAACCCCACGTTGGCGGCCACGGTCAGGTGGGGGAACAGCAGCCGTTCCTGGGGCACCCAGCCCACGCGGCGCTCGTGGGGAGCCGAACGTGTTCCGGTCGCCGGTTCGTCCACGACGACGCCGGCCAGTTCGAGGCGTCCTTCGTCGAGGCCGACCAGCCCGGCGAGGAGTCGCAGGAGCGTGCTCTTGCCGGCGCCGTTGGGGCCGAGCACGGCGACCCGCTCGCCGGCCTCGGCCCGCAGGTCGACCTGGAGGTGGAGGTCGCCGAGCCGCACGGTTCCCGTCAGAGCGAGGGCCGTCATCGTCGGAAATCCCGCCCCGGCAGCCAGCGGTCGCGGAGGGGCAGCAGGACGGCCAGGGCCACGACCAGCATCACGAGGCTCAGGGCCAGGGCCCGCTCGGGTTCGGCCTCGAGGGCCAGGAAGGTGGCGAGGGGCAGCGTCTGGGTGCGACCGGGCAGGTTGCCGGCGAACGTGATGGTGGCGCCGAACTCGCCGATGGCCCGGGCCCAGGCCAGGGCCAGCCCGGCGCCCATGGCGGGCAGCAGTCGGGGGAGGGTCACCCGCCAGAGCACCAGGCGGGGCGGGGCGCCCAGCGTGGCGGCCACGCCCTCGAGGTCGTCGAGTTCCCGGCGGGAGGCCTGCAGTGCCCCCTCCACGGCGAGCACGTAGAAGGGGAGTGCCACGAAGGTGGCGGCGACGATGGCGCCGCCGAGCGTGAACGGCAGGGTGAGGCCCAACCAGCGGTCCAGCCACTGGCCGACGAGGCCCCGCCGCCCGAGGGCGAACAACAGGGCGGTGCCGCCCACGACCGGCGGGAGCACCATGGGCAGCACGACCAGGGCCCGGACGAGGCGCCGGCCCGGCAGGTCGACCCGGGCGAGCGCCCAGGCCAGCGGCGTGCCCAGGAGGAGGACGACCACGGCGGCGACCAGGCTGACGACCAGCGAGACGCGCAGCGCGTCGAGGACGACTGCGTCGCCCAGAAGGTCGGGGAGTGCCGTCCACGGCATCCGCTGGAGGAGGCCCAGCACCGGCAGGCCGAGCACCAGCACGGCGACACCGGCCAGCGCCAGCAGGAGGCGCCTCACCGGTCGAACCCGTGTGCGTCGAGGATGCCCGCCGCGACGTCCGACGCCAGGAACACGACGAACCGCTCGCCGGCCGGGGTGAGTGCGGCGGCCACGTAGCCGACCGAGGCCGGCAGGTCGGCGATCGCCTCGAGGCCGTCGCTGGACAGGACGTCCGTGGCGTAGACCACGCCGACGTCGGCCTCGCCGAGTGCCAGCCGTGAGACGACGGCACGGACCGATGCCTCTTCGGTGTCCGGGGCGAGGGGGAGGCCCAGCCGGCGGGTGGCCGCACCGCAGGGGACGGGCTCGGCGCACACGGCCACCCGGAGGTCCGGGACGGCGAGGGCGTCGGGGCCGGTGACGCCGGCGGGGTTGCCGCCCGGGACGGCGAGGACGAGGCGGTTCGTCGCGAACGGGACGGATTCGACGCCGGCGGGAAGCAGGTCCGGGTCGGCGGTGAGGAACACGTCGGCCGGGACGCCGTCGCGGACCTGTGCGGCCAGGTGGCTCGACCCGCCGAACACGAGGGTGCCGGCCTCGCCGGCCCGCTGCTCGTGGGCGCTCGCCAACTCGGGCAACACGTCGGTCAGCGACGAGGCGGCGAGGATCGTGGGGCCGGCCGCCGTGCTGCCGCAGGCGGGCAGGAGGGTGAGCAGCGTGAGCGCGACGAGGGTCCGCATCCCGGGACCGTGTTCAGCGTGGCCGCTCGATGACGACGTTGGTGGCCTTGACCGTCGCGACGGCGAGGACGCCCGGTTCGAGGCCCAGGTCGTCGACGGCCTCGGCGGAGATCAGCGAGACGATCCGGTGGGGGCCGGCCTGCACCTCGACCTGGGCCATCACCCCGTCGCGCAGGACCCGGGTGACGAGTCCGGTGAGCCGGTTGCGGGCCGAGAGGGCCGTGCCGGCCGCGTCGGGCGACTCGGCCAGGTCGGTGCCGGCCACGAGGCGGTGGCCGCCCTCGGTGCGGCGGGCGGGAAGCCGCCCGGCGTCCACCCAGCGCCGGACCGTGTCGGTGCTCACCCCCAGCAGGTGCGCCGATTCTCCGATCTTGAACTCGCTCATCTAAGGAAAACTAGAGGAAAAACGTGCACTCGCCAAGGGCTAGGGTCTCGCCATGAGCATTCCGGTGACGACCGACGACCTCGCCACGAACCTCGAGGAGTACGGCGCTGCCTGCTTCCTGCTGAGCGTCCCGCCGGGAGGTGGCCACCCGAAGGTCGCGCACGTGCCCGTGGTGTGGGACGGGGAGGTGCTGCGCTGCACCCCGGGCGGCGGCACCCTGCGCAACCTGGGCGAGGGCGCACCCGTCACGCTGGTCTTCCCCGGACCCACGCGCGACTCGCATTCGATGCTCCTGGACGGAACGGGCCGGGCGGTCGATGAAGAGACCGCCGAGATCGAGGTGACCGGCGGCGTCCTCCACCGCCCTGCCCCGGACAACCCCGGCGACGAGGCGCACTGCTAGTTCAGGAGGGCGGGCAGACCCGCCCCCTTCTCCCTCAGTCAAACGGTCCCGAGCCAACCGAATGGGCGAGTCGAGTCCGGCCACAGCGCAAGGAGAGCCACGGACGGCGGCTGGTAGGTGGGGGAGGGCCGGGGCCGGGTGGCCCGGGGAAGCGAGCGTCTGGCGATCGTCCGGGTGCCCGGTGGTGGCCCGTCAGTCCCGGGACGGGCAAGCAGGAACCGCGCCTACTCGTCGGCGACGATGTGGCCGGGCTCGACCTCGGAGTGGACGACGATCTCGGGACCGGTGCCGGCCGGCCAGACCGGACTCGGGATCTCACCGGTCAGCAGCGGCCGCTCGTTGCGCTGCCTCGGATCGGCGATCGGAACGGCGTCGAGGAGGCGCTTGGTGTAGGAGTGCGTCGGGTTGCGGAACACCTGCTCACGGGTGCCGAGTTCGACGATCTGACCGAGGTACATGACCGCCACCCGGTGGGCGATGCGCTCCACGACGGCCAGGTCGTGGCTGATGAACAGGTAGGAGAGGCCGAGTTCCTGCTGGAGTTCGAGCATCAGGTTCATGACCTGGGCCTGCACGGACACGTCGAGTGCCGAGACGGCCTCGTCGGCGATCACCAGCTTCGGGTTCAGGGAGAGTGCCCTCGCGATGCAGATGCGCTGTCGCTGGCCGCCGGAGAACTGGTGGGGGTAGTTCTGGAGGTGGCGGCGTTCGAGGCCGACCAGCTCGAAGAGTCGGGCCACCCGCTCCTTCAGGTCGTCCCCCTTGGCCAGGCCCTGGATGCGGAGCGGCTCGCCGACGGCGTCGCCGACCCGGGCCCTGGGGTCGAGGCTGGCGAACGGGTCCTGGAAGATGATCTGCATCTCCTGGCGCAACGGGCGCATCGCCCGTGGCCCCAGGTGCGTGATGTCGGTGCCCTCCAGAAGGATCTGTCCCGAGTCGGCCTCGTGGAGCCGGATGATCAGGTTGGCGAGGGTCGACTTGCCGCAGCCGCTCTCGCCGACGACCGCCAGCGTCTCGCCCCGGCCGATGTCGAGTGACACGTCGACGACGGCGTGGACCCTGGCGTGGTGGTCGGCCGGGAACGTCTTGGTGGCGTTGCGGACCTCGACGAGCGGGTCGTCGACGGTCGCGATGGCGTCCTCGTGTTCGGCCTGGTTCCGATCGACGGCGCCGGTGGTCGGCGCGCCGCTCACGTCAGGCTCCCGGCGAGGTGGAAGGGCTCGGGGGCGTCCTTGCCGGCCATGCTGCCGAGGCGGGGCACGGCGCTGATGAGGGCCTGCGTGTAGGGGTCCCGGGGCGAGTGGAAGATCTGCTCGGCGTCACCCTGCTCGACCACCCTGGACCGGTTCATGACGACGACCCGGTCGGCGACCTCGGCAACGACGCCCATGTCGTGGGTTATGAGCATGACGGCGGTGCCGGTCTCGACCTGGAGCTGCTTGATGAGGCCGAGGATCTGTGCCTGGATGGTGACGTCGAGGGCGGTGGTGGGCTCGTCGGCAATCAGGAGGCGTGGGCCGCAGCACAGGGCGATGGCGATCATGATGCGCTGGCGCATGCCGCCCGACATCTCGTGGGGGTACTGGCCGATGCGCTTGTCGGCCTCGGGGATGCGGACCAGGTCGAACATGTCGCGGGCACGGGCGAGCGAGGCCTTCTTGTCGAGGCCCTCGTGGATGCGGAGCGCCTCGGCGATCTGCTCGCCCACCGGGTAGACGGGGTTGAGGCTGGTGAGGGGCTCCTGGAAGATCATCGAGATGTGGTTGCCGCGGATGCCGCGCATGGCGGCCTCCTGCTGGCGGCGCAGGTCCAGTACGGAGCCGTCGGCCATCTGGAAGTCGATGGTGCCGCTCGTGATCCTGGCCCGGGTGCCGAGTTCGACGAGGCGCATGATGGAGAGCGCCGTGACCGACTTGCCCGAACCGGACTCGCCGACCACGGCCAGCGTCTCGCCGGCGTCGATGTCGAAGCCCACGGTGTCGACGGCGGTGAAGTCGTCGAACGTGACCGTGAGGTCCCGGACGGAGAGCAGTGCCATGGCGTTCCTGTCCTCCCTACCGGCCCCGGAGCTTCGGGTTGAAGGCGTCCTGGAGGCCGTCGCCGATCAGGCTGATCGACAGCACGGTGAAGAAGATGGCGAAGCCGGGGAACGTCACGGTCCACCAGGCCTCGAGGATGTATCCCCGGTTGTTGCCGATCATCGAACCCCAGCTGATGGCCGACGAGTCGCCGAGCCCGAGGAAGGAGAGGCCCGCCTCGAACAGGATGGCCACGCCCACGGTGAGGGTGGTCGCCACCAGCAGCGGGGGCATGGCATTGGGGAGGATGGTGCGGAGCATGATGCGGAGGTCTCCGGCGCCGACCGAACGGGCGGCCTTCACGAACTCCATCTCGCGCAAGCGGAGGAATTCCGCTCGGCTGAGGCGGGCGGTCGTCGGCCACGACACCAGGCCGATGGCCAGCGCCACGGTGCGCGACGACGGCTCGAGCATGGTGACCAGCACCATGGCGAACAGCAGCGTCGGGAGCGTCTGGAAGAGTTCGGTGAGCCGCATCAGGGCAGCGTCGATCCACCGGCCGTAGTAGCCGGCGATGCTCCCGACGAGGAGGCCGATGACGACGCTCATGGCGGCCGCCACGGCGGCGACGGCCAGCGTGGTGCGGCCGCCGCCGATGAATCCGGCGAGGATGTCCCGACCGAGGTAGTCGGAGCCCATCATGGGGCCGTCCGCCTCGCTGGGGCCGAGGAAGGGTCGCACGACCATCTTCCTTGCGTCGACCCCGTAGAGCGAGGGTCCGAAGATCGTCATGAAGGCAATGCCGAGGAAGATGACCGCCCCGACCACGGCCGCCTTGTTCCGGAGGAACATCCGGAAGGCGCCGCGCCCCGGGCTGGCGGACACGTCGATGGCCACGCCGGTGTCGGACATCGGGCGAACCCCCCCTTCCTACTCAGTGGGCGCGCTCATCGGGAGCCCCCCACCCGGATGCGCGGGTCGATGAGGCGGTAGACGAGGTCGGTGAGCAGGTTGGCGACGATGACCATCGCCGCCGAGACGAGCAGCAGGCCCAGCATGAGCGGGGTGTCCCGGCGCAGGATCGACTCGAAGGCCATGCGGCCCAGGCCGGGCCAGTTGAAGACCGTCTCGACGAGGACGGCGCCGGAGAAGAGGGCGCCGAACTGCAGGCCGGCGAAGGTGACGATGGGGATGAGGGCGTTGCGAAGGGCGTGCTTGTAGACGACCGTGCGCTCGCTGGCGCCCTTGGCCCGTGCGGTGCGGATGTAGTCGGACTCGAGCACCTCGAGCATCGAGGCGCGGGCCAGCCGCGAGTAGTAGGCGAGGTAGATGATGGCCAGGGTCACGGCGGGCAGCACGAGGTGCTCGAGGTTGTCGAGCCGCTCCCCGAACCAGCCGCCCTTGTAGCGCAGGTCCTCCATACCCGAGACGGGGAGGATCTGGAACTTGGAGGCGAAGAGGATGATGAGCATGATCCCGGTCCAGAAGACGGGGAGGGCGTAGCCGACGAGGCTCATGATCGTCACGCCGTGTGAGACGGGGCTCTCGGGGCGGCGGGCGGTGTAGACGCCCAGCAGGACGCCGACGGTGAGGGCCAGGGTGAGGGCGCTGCCGGCCAACAGCAGCGTGGGCCACATCCGGCCCATGATCACGTCGAGGACCGGCCGCTCGTAGAAGAAGGACTCGCCCAGGTCCAGTTGGACCACGTTGCCGATGTAGGCACCGAGTTGGACCAGTAGTGGGCGGTCCAGGCCATAGTCTGCCCTTAGCTGTGCCAGGAACTCCGGATCTCCAACGCCCTACTGTATGCCAAGGTAGGTGGCAGCATCGCCCGGGGCGATCTGGATCAGAAAGAACACGACGACCACGACTGCCAGTAGCAGCCCAATCGCTTGTCCTATTCTGCTCCCGATTCCCCGGGCGAGCGCCGTCACCTC
>LUMJ01000345.1_pt1 | contig 17092 bp, 19 predicted proteins | sample 729631 | NCBI WGS metagenome assembly LUMJ01 (sample SAMN03860266, study PRJNA289734) | marine metagenome | biome: seawater column; feature: ocean; material: water; isolation source: Red Sea water column Station 22 - depth 500m | place: Saudi Arabia: Red Sea | collected 2011-10-15 | depth 500 m | reverse complement strand
CTTTTAGGAAAGTTGATTGGGGTAACTAAAAGACAGTCTTATTTACTAGCTTCCGGAACAGCAATATGTGGAGGAACAGCAATGGCCTCCGTGGCCCCTGTTATCAAAGCTAAGCCTGAAGAATTACTTCCTGCTCTATCAATAATTTTTATATTAAATGGTCTTGCAGTAATTATTTTTCCTTTATTAGGATCATGGGTCGGATTAACTGAAGACCAGTTTGGTTCTTGGGTTGCTCTAGCCATTCATGACACTGCTTCAGTGATAGGAGCAGCTTCTGTATTAGGGGAGAGGTCTGTAGAAGTAGCAGCAACATTAAAATTGGGTAGAACCTTGTGGATCGTTCCTTTGGTTTTATTCTCAGCCTGGTATTTTAGAGAAAAAAGAAATGGACTGGGTTTTCCTGTCTTTATTGTATTTTTCCTATTAGCAGTGGCTTTAAATTCTTTATTAAATCCTCCTGAAGAAATTAATCTTGTATTGAAAAATATTAATAAAATTTGTTTGCTAACAGGTCTGTTTTGCATAGGTACCCAGATTGATAAATCTGCTATTCAAGAAATTACTATAAAACCTTTAACCCTTGCAGTCTTAATTTGGACAATCGTAATTCCTAGTTCCTTTTGGGCAATCTATTAATTTGCTTGTAATCAATAAGCAGCTTAGATATCTCGCTGCTATACTACATTTTTGTTGATTTTATATATAAAAAAATAATGATTAATCCCATAGCTTTATTTCTCACTGTTTTCTTTGCTCTTAATATTTATTCACACGGCTCAGCTGGATCCTTTTCTAAGGAGGAAACTAAAGATCGTTCTATTGATTTCCCAGATACCAAACAATATAAAACTTTAGTAGCTGATCTACATACACATTCAGTGTTTTCGGACGGGCATGTATGGCCAACTATCAGGGTTGAAGAAGCTTTGCGTGATGGTGTTGATGTGCTTGCGGTTACTGAACATTTGGAATATCAGCCGCATAATCAAGACATTCCTCACAAGAATAGAAACAGATCATATGAAGAAGCCAAAATTGCAGCTTCTAATAAAAATATAATAATTATCAATGGATCAGAGATAACTCGTGAAATGCCTCCTGGCCATGTAAATGCAGTGTTCATTAAAGATGCGAATAAGCTCTTTAATATAGAGTACCCAAAAAATAATAAGGATAAAGATGATCTAAAGAAGATGGTTAGCGAAATGCAATGGGGAGGAATAGATAACGCAACAAAAGAACAATATATTTTAGGTAACATGTGGCCGGCTGAAAATGCAATTGAAGCAGCTAACAAACAAGGAGCATTTTTATTCTGGAACCATCCTGATTGGCACATTCAATCTTCAGATGGAAAAGCCAGTCTTAACCCCATGCACCAGGACATGATCAAACAAGGTTATCTTCATGGAATTGAGGTAGTAAATGGTAATGGATATTCCGAAGAAGCATTTGAAATAGCATTGGATAACAATCTTACTATTATAGGAACCTCAGATGTTCATGACCTTATAGATTGGGACTACAAGCCGCATTTAGGAGGCCATAGACCAGTAACATTAATTTTTGTTGGATCCAAAACAGAAAATTCTATTAAGAATGCTTTAAAAGATAGGCGCACGGTTATTTGGTTTAAGAACACTCTGATCGGTTTAAAAAGAAATATATTACCTTTACTGGAAGCCAGTTTGTCAATCGAATCTGCCAACTACAGGAGCAATACTGAATTACTGGGCATAACGATAAAAAATATCTCAGATGCAAGGTTTGTTCTGAAAAATATGTCTCCGTATACTTTTACAAACAGTCATGATTTAGTAGAAATCCCGTCTCAGGGCTCAAAATATCTGGAGGTTAAAACGGACCAAAAACTTAGTTTATTAGAACTTGATTTCGATGTTTTAAATGCCTTGGAAGCCCCAAAAGTTACAAGCAAACTTACATTAAAGAAAAGGGTTAATTAAATTTCCTATGAGTGCTTATTGGATGGTTCGGTGTCATGTAAGAGATACCGAAGTGTATGGTAAATATATCGAGTTAGCTGGTCCCGCAATAGAAAAATACGGTGGCAGGTTTCTAGTTAGAGGAGGGGAGCAAGTAGAAGTTGAAGGTGAGGGGTATGAAAGGACAGTTCTGGTTGAATTCAATACGCTAGAACAAGCTAAAGCTTGTTACCAATCTGAAGATTATCAAGCCGCTTACAAAGTCCAGGAAAAAGCAGCCGACAGGCTCGTGGTTCTAGTTGAAGGAGTTAACTGAGCATACGCTCGGTTTCATCCCACAAACGACTGGCTTCTTCTGAATCGACAGCCCAGTCATTGACTCCAATAAAACGAGCATTTTCACCACCATCCGTGGGTGCAGCCACCTCACAATTTTCACAATAGACTCCGCCAATGTCATTAAGCTGAGGACTGGTAGCAGCCCACGGTGGAAGCTCCTTGGGTAGGAGTTTTAAACATTTTAGCTACGCGTTCAGTCGGTTGCCCATCTTTATCCATCCAACCTAGAGCAACCATTTCTTCTTGTTCTAAATGTCTTTGTAAGGGAGTCATGATGCCACCAGGGTGTACTCCAAAAGCTCTGACACCACTATCCTTCATGCGCTTATCCACTTCGATCGCTAATAGGCTAGCAGCCGTTTTAGATTGGCCATAAGCAGCCCACTTCTCGTATTCCGAGTCGTTAAAATGAATATCATCCCAACGAATACCTGACATTTTATGTCCTGTAGATGACAGGGTTATCAAACGTGAGCCTTCAGCTGCCTGCATTAAAGGCAATAACCCTTTGGTTAAAACAAAATGACCTATTTGGTTAACCGCGAATTGTAATTCCCATCCTTCCGGAGTTCGCATTTCAGGGCAAGCCATAACACCTGCATTATTAATGAGAATTTCTAGCTTATTAACATGGTTGGAGAAGTCATCTACAAAATTTTGTACTGATTTGGGGTTGGCTAAATCCATTTCAACAATATTTTCAGCTGGAACTATGCCCTCAAGCTCCTTTAGAGCAACATCAGTTCTTCTAGCAGGAGCATAGACTTCACACCCAGCTTCCACTAAGGCTCGACTTGTTTCAGTTCCAATACCGGAATATCCACCTGTAACTAATGCTGTCTTACCACTAAGATCTATACCTGCTAACACTTCTGCAGGTTCACTTTTAGCTCCAAAACCTGAATTCACGGGTTTCTGTTGTTCTGAAATCATAGGTTTCTCCTAATAAATTTTTTAATTATGAGTATTCTGACATATCCCACTTAGGATATCTCAGCTGCGCTAGAGATAATGTCTCTTCAGTCCAGAAAGGGTCTCCAGGCAGGGGTACTCCAAAGCAGTTAAGTTGGTCGGGAGTCGCATGCTCAAAAATATTATGCCAAGGTTTAGCAAAGTGCCAGGGCCAGGAAGTATAGCCAATAGCATCATTGCCTGCTTTTTTGAAACAAGAAGTCATGGCATAGCGATAACCACCAGGTTCAGTCAGGTTAGTTCCGCGATGAAAAACATCAATGCCGTAGGCCAAGAGTGTGCCTGCAGGACCTGCAGCACTACGTTCAAACTTTCTCAATTCCTTTTGGTGCTGGAGATCTTCACGATGCTTAAGGAACCGTTTCATTCCTTCAAAATTATTACTGTCAGTTCGATTGACGTAGTGGGTAGGTCCGTGGGCCTCTGTTACATCTGTGAAATAAATAATGAAGGTAATAGAATTTAAACATTCATCTCTGGAAGGCAGTTTTTAATGCGGATCGAGCAAATTCTATTAAGCTCGGGTGCACTGAAATTAGATTTAGAGAACTGGAACAGTCAAAAGGTATATTTTCAAAATTTTTAAACTGTTCCATCGTAGTTTTCCCCATCTCCTTTCCGGATAGCTGCAACGGTAATTTATTTCCCACTTCTCCTTTTTGTTTCTTGTTAAGCGCTTCCGCTTCGGCTCTTCGGCCTGGAAAAATAATTTCAAAGTCCTCAGCAACTTCTTTTATTTCTTTATCTTTGAAGAACTCAGGAACCACAACAGCACCTTCTTTTCGCCAAGCTTCAATGTGTTCATTGGTAAATCTGTTGGTCATCAGTTAACAGAGTGCAGATCCTTCGACGGTAATTCGATGCATTAAACGTTTTTCACCGGGGTAATCATTCAAGGCAAAGTGCCAAGTGCAGCGGTTATCCCAAAAAGCAATGGATCCAGGTTCCCATTTAAATCGAGTAATATTTTCTGGTCTAGTACTGTGTTCGGTTAGGTAATTCAAAAGGGGTTGTGATTCTTCTTTTGTCCACCCTTCAAAGTTAACAGTGAATTCAGGGTTTACATAAAGGGCTTTACGCTTGCTTTCTGGATGGGTAATGATCACGGGGTGGATTGCATCTTGTGTTGCCAGTTCAGGATTACCTATGCGCTGGTTAGAAGCCTCTGCATAGCCTGTGTGGGCACCAAAAACGTGTCTACTTGAATGACATGCATTCATACCCTCAAGGGTTCCTTTCAGTCCATCAGAAAGGCTTTCATAAGCTTTATACATATTAGCAAAAAGAGTGTCACCACCTGTTTTGGGTGTTTCCCTAGCCAGTAAAATAGAACCCATTGCAGGGATCTGGTCATATGAATGGTCGGTATGCCAAGCCCCGCCGATATTGATCTCTTGATCGGAGTCTTTTTTTACTTCCGCTATTTGCTCATAACCTTCTACTTTTGCAAAAAAGCGGTTGATATTTATCTCACCCCAACGTTTTGCAAATCTTAAATGATCATCCGGTGTTAATTCTTGATTGCGAAAGAAGATTAATCCATGATCGATGAAGGTTTGACGAATCTCAGAGAAAACAGCATCAGATAGATCTGTAGATAAATTGACACCGTGTATCTCAGCACCTATAGAACCCGATATTGGATTAATTATCATTTCAGACATGTATTTAACCGTTTATTTCTTTGTTTATGTCTTTAATCCAGAGGCTTACTGTTTTATAGAATAAAAAAGGAAAAATAGCGTGAATAAAGGCTGTAAAAGCAAGAGAAATAAAAATTATAGATAAATATAAGGCCCTAAAACCATGTCCAAAGTAATTTTGTTGAGCTTCTTTCAAGTGATTAAAATCTAACATACCTAAACCCCCTTTAAATGGATGCTATTGAGAATCTTCCATTCTATATTTTTTGGATCAAAAGAAACTAGATAAAAGGTTTCAGCTTTAAAACTACCTTCTATCTCAGGCAATTCAGCTAAAAGAGATTGTTTTTCTTCCAAGGATTTTTTGCCGTAGTAAAGACTTAAGTGTGGCATGAACTCTCCATCTTCTATCTTTACGATGTTACAAATTTTCGATCTTACTGATTGAAGGTCTTGGTTAAGATCTACCTTCACATAGAAAGCCTGAAAGAAATAATCTTTCATGCCATAACCTTTATAAGATATTTCAATTGGATTAATTTTATTGGCGATTTCTTCTTCTAAGTTTTTAACTTTTGAAGGATTAAGGTCAAATTGCACAGCTAAGGTCATATGAATTGGAAAATTAGGCCCGTTTAATTTGTTATCAATAAGTCGTTTAGCTTCCAGGAATAAAGGAACCTCTTCCTTTTTAGGAATTGCCCAAAGAGTTAACAAAGAATCTTTTCCTAATGAGTTCATTTTTTATTTCTTTACTCTTTTAGGATTAAGTAGAAAGTCTATGAATCTAATCTCTATTCTGTTCCAGCATAATAGAGCTATTCCACCAGGCCGCATCAGAAAAGGCTCTCATATCTAGTTCATGAGTCCAAGACGATCTATGTTGTTGAGCTAAATGATAATAAGTATCAGCTATTTTTTCAGGAAGTAATAACCCATCATGCTCCATTCCTTTTGTTTCTCTAAACTTCTGGTACATTTCAGGACCCATCATCTTGCCCAGCGTATCGGGTGCATCTACAGCTCCATCAACAACAATATGGACCACATGAATTCCTTGAGAAGAGAACTCAGCATTTAATGATTGACATAACATTCTTCTGGCTCCCATTGCCGCTGCATGTGAATGCTGGTTCATATTGCCTCTCATTGCTGCTGTCGCTGAAGTTACTAAAAAAGTACCTTTCCCTCTTTCTAACATTAAAGGACATAAAACCTTAGCCGCTCTAAAAAGACCAAAGCTTGCCATTCTCCAACCCCACTCAAATTCTTTATGACTTGTTTGATCAAGCAATTTCATGCCTGTTTGAGCTCCCAGGTTGTAGACAAGGACTTCAATAGGCCCAATATCTGATTCTATAGATGTAATAACTTCTTCAATGGCATTATCTTCAATCGCATTCATGATATAGCCATTGGCTGAACCGCCCTGGTCTTCAATATTTTTTACCAAACGATCTAAACCTTCTTTATCGGATCGTCTACATAATGACGAGTGATATCCTTCTTGTGCAAATTTTGTAGCTACCGTACCTCCTATACCTGCTCCCGCACCTAAAACTAGACAAACTGGTTTCATAATTTCTCCTTACTCTTTTTTACTATATTAATTAGAATCCTGTCAGTATCAAATAATATTAATTAGGTTTGTTCAGTAATTTTTCTAATAAAACTGACTTCAGCTTCATCATAGGGCGATCCATCAATTCGTAAGATGTCATGAAACCATTCTTCGGGTTCAGGAATGGGGTCTCCTGAATTTAAAAATTTACCTTCCTTTTTAAGTTTGTGTAGATCAGCAATAGTTGACCAGCCAAAGTGAGTTTGGCTTTTACCTGCCACCAGACCCCAGTTGTAACACCCCACTCCATAGTTTTTAAAAATAGGTAAACTGAACTCAAAATTTGTACCAAACTCTCTTGCCATATACTCAGTGCAAATGATAGGTCTATCCAGATCTAGAAGGGTTTTTATGATCTGTTCCAATTTAGAACCTTCATAGCAGTGAAAAGTTATAACATCAGAATTTTCTTGATTTAGGTTAATAATTTCTTCCCCGACAGCGCCATCTAGACAGGAGGTAAGGGGTTGAGAAGGTCTGACTTCGTGAGCCCACTTCCAGGTATTTTTTAAAAGGGTTAATGACTGTTCCCCTACACCAAATTGGCCCGGCTCATTGTAAATATCCCACATTAGTATTCTTTGATCCTCAGCAAACTCTGTTAAAACCCCTTGAACAAATTCTTTTAAGCGGGACTCTTCTTCACTGGCTTTTTGTTCATGAATTAAATGCACCAACTCAACTCCCGGGCTTTGTTTCCAGCCAGAATTATGAACTCCAATCACTGGAAGAGGCTGCTTGCCTAACTTGGGATAGGGTCTATGACAGTCATCAAATAAAACTAAGATAGGCCTAATAGAGTGCTTACTGCAAATAGTTAATAAATCATCTAAGCGATTGCAAAAGCCTCTAGGGTCTTCTTTCCACAAAAGGTCGTGAAGATATATTCTTAAACTGTTGAATCCCAAGTTATTAGCCCATGAAACCTCTCTTTCTATGGTTTGCGAGTCATAAGATTCTTGTTGAAACATCTCCAGTTGGTTAATCGCATTACTTGGTAAAAAGTTACAACCAACTAACCAAGGCTGGTTGGTATACCATTCCCTAGCTTGCTCTTTATCCCATTTAGACATTAGTTTATAAATGCAAGAGTTAAACCATCTCCAATAGGAACCATAGAGATTGAAACTCTCTTATCATTTCTGATGAAGTCATTAAGCTCTCTAATTGCCTTAGTGTCCTCGTCATTTCTTTTAGAATCGATAACCGATCCACCCCACAAAACATTATCTATGGCTATTACTCCACCTTTTCGTAATAGTTTTAAACATTTTTCATAGTAGGCAGGGTAATTGGCTTTGTCAGCATCAATAAAAGCGAAATCAAAATAACCTTGTTGACCTTCTTTCAACAATGAGTCCAGTGTGTCCACGGCTGGTCCAAGCTTTAAATTTATCTTATGTGATACTCCAGCCTGTTCCCATTTCTTTTGCCCCATGGCAGTCCATTCCTCAGAAATGTCACATGCTATAAGCTCCCCGTCTTCGGGAAGGGCTAACGCCACACTTAAAGCGCTGTAGCCAGTAAAGGTACCTATCTCTAGAGTTTTTTTGGCTGACATCAATCTTATTAAATTTGCCATCAAGGCCCCTTGCTCCGGACATATTTGCATCATCGACTGCGGTAACTTAGCGGTTTCTAGTCTCAATTCCGTTAAGGCAGGATGTTCTTCCATTCCCTTTTCCCAAAGGTATTCTCTTAAGTCAGTTGTGTAATCTAAAATTCCTGTAGACATGTTTAATCCTCGTTTTAAACCAATATAACAAAATGAGTATCTTTATAGGAATGCTATCCATACAAATGCATAGAGGCAGAAGCGATTGGTGGTATCATAAAATCAATTTTCTAGGAGAATAATTATGGCCTACGCCCCTGATAATCGAGATTTCTATGATGCAGATAGCCATGTGATGGAGCTACCGAATTTCATCATAGATTATGCAGATAAAGAATTTAAAGACTTAATACCACCAGTTAATTACAAAGCGAGTCTCGTTACTGATGAAGAGGTTGAAGAAATAGTTAATAACGGAGGTCAACATAGTAAAGAACATGTGGAAGCACAGATTGCCTTAGGAGATAAATTGATTGCTGAATCAAAAGAGATTCAAGCGTTAGGAGCATTCAATCGTGCTGATAGAAGCGTTGCTATGGACATGCTGGGGTTTAAGAAACAATTAGTTTTTGCCACACATAGCGTAGTAACTCCTTTCAGGGATGTAAGAGGTAAGGCTAAATACGTAGACAAGCAAGGCCTTAAGATAACTCCCGAATTACGTTACGGAGCTACAAGGGCACACAACAGAGCTATGTCAGATTTTTGTTCTGAAGACCCAAGATTGATGGGTGTTGGAGTTATTCCTTTACATGAACCCGAACTGGCTATGGTGGAATTAGATTTTGCTATTGAATCAGGTCTTGAAGCCATATGGGTCCCACATTACGCTTGTGGAGACAGATCTCCTGGACATCTTGCTCTTGACCCTTTTTGGAGCAAACTCTCCGAAAAAGGTATTCCTTTCTTAATGCATGTTGGTGGTTCACCTCTCCAATTAGATAAAAGTTGGTCGGATAATGGAAAACCACCCAGTAAAGACTGGATGGGGGGAGGAGAAAATGTCAGAGCTAAAGACATGGTTGTCATGCATCAAGGACCAGAAACTTTTGTGTCGATGATGGTGTTGGATGGAGTCTTTGAAAGACATCCCAAACTTAAAGGAGCAAGCGTGGAACTAGGAGCTGGATGGGTTCCAGAAATGTTACAAAGATTAGACTATGTAGTTAAAACTTGGAGTAGGGTTGATAAAAACTTAAGTGAAATTAAAAGAAAACCCTCAGAACAATTAATAGAACAAATGGCTTTCACGCCTTTTCATCATGAGGATGTTGGTATGTTAATTGATGCTTCGCATCCTGAACTCTATCTTTTTTCAAGTGATTATCCTCACGTTGAGGGAACAACTGATCCAATAGGAAGATTTGAAAGATTTTTAGCAGATAGGGATGAACACACTAAGAGTCTATTTTATTCAGAAAACTTTCTAAAAATATTTCCCGAAGCAAGAGTTTAGTTAGCTAGCTTATATGGCGCATTACGTAATTGCTCAAATAGTTATTAAGGACAGAGAAAAATATGCCGAATACGAGGCTGGCTTTATGGATGTCTTTACATCTTACAAAGGCAAGTTGTTAAGTGTGGATGAGAATGTGAGTTTATTAGAGGGTCAATGGCCTGCTACTAGAACAGTTCTTATTGAATTTCCCTCTAAAGAAGAAGCATTGGCCTGGTACGAATCAGAAGAATATCAATCGCTAGCTAAGCACAGGTTTGCAGCTAGTACTTCTGATATTGCAGTTATTAGCGGGCTAGATTAATCTTTAAGAATTAGCTATGAACTTCAAAATTGTGATTCAGGACTGGAACTCAAGACCTTGGTGGATGAGTTTAATATTTTATTTTTGCATTTATATGACATTTATTTATATGCCTTTCGACTTATTTCTAAAGCCGGTAGCAGAGGATGAAGAAATTTGGTTTGGCTTTACCTTGACGGGTTGGTATGCCAAAGCGACCGAGCCCCTGCATTGGTTAATATATGGCTTTGGTGCTTATGGGTTTTGGCGCATGAAAAAATGGATGTGGCCTTGGGCCAGTGTATATGTTGCTCAAATTGTTATAGCAATGTTTGTTTGGAACATATTGAAAGATAACAATTTAATGGCAGCCTCTATTTCCGCTTTAATCTTTTGTATTCCGATGGTTGCTTTATGGCGATCTAAAGGTAAGTTTACTGGTTAATGCAAAAATCCGAACAACATTATCCAGAACTAAATCAAAGGGCGGTGGGCTGGTTAAATTTTCTTTATCAGAAATCTACAACACCAGATGATTGGACTGAAGATGGTGATCCTCATGAATGGTGGGATAGGAGTTCAACTCCTCCAATGTGTTCTTTTCCTCGTTTTGATCTTCAAGAATCAACGTATGCCTTAGGCTTAATGGTAGACAGGACTCCGGCTTGGAGAGAAGTTTATGCAGAAATACTTGATGAGATTGCTGAAAGATCCATAACTTACTGGGCTGCTGTGGATTGGTTATCGCAATTTGGACACGATCCAGATAGGAAGAACTATCCAGAAGAATGGAAAGGAACTCTAATCCCAGAAGAGTTTTGGGGACACTATGATGCACCGGGCTGGACGGCAAATGGAGTAGCTCCCTGGGGTTTGCAGTCAGATCCGATAGGAGCGGATGGCAACTTATTCTTTAAGGGTTGGTTAAATCTAACGCAAGCTCTACATACATATGTGAGTGGGAAAGATAAGTGGGCTTCTTCATTTGATTTAGCTGGAGTGAATAGAACAAGATTTGAATGGACTCAACATCAACTAGTTGATCACCTTCATGAGACTTGGACAAAGACCCCAATGGGACCTCATTGTGAGAATACTAAAGCTTGGCCTTTTTGTTTATCGGCAGCAGGGTTAGGATTAAAAATGTATGACAATGTATTTGATAAAAGTGCACACTCTGCCTACAAGTCTTGGCTTGATTTCACCAAAGATAAATACTATGGCTTCGATAAAAAAGGAACTCTGCAATGGGTAACTATGTATTACGATGCTTTAAAGAATCACCATCATAAAATTCCCCCAGCTCATGCCTTAGCTATAGCTTTTTATGCTAAACCTCAAGCTCCTGAATTTGCTGAGTTACTTTATAGGGAAGGGGTTAGATTCTTAAAATGGGATGATCCTAATGAACCTATTTCAGGTCAGATTGGTCTTGCTGACAGAATGTTGGCTTTGGGATTATCTATATCAAAAGAGTTTGATGACCAGGTAACTTATGAAAGATTGAGGAAGTTTGCTGAAGAAAACTTTGAACCACGATACTTTGGTTTGAATGATAGCCAATTTGGTTTTTGGTTTAATCTAGGTGAGAACTGGCCCAGAGGCCAACTCTCTGCATTGGCAATGTGTGCTGAAGTTTGTGACGGAGGTGCCTGGGAGAAATTATTTAATCAACCTAATTTAACAAAATATTATTCACCAACGATTCACGGTATTGATTTTCCTGCTGTGGGTGTGCGCCAGGCTTGGCATGATGACAACGAAGGTTTACTTGTGTTCCAAATTGAAGATGGAGATCGAACAAAAACTAATAAAAAAACAAAAGTCAGTGTTTCAAATATTCCTGATACCAACCAAATAGAAGTTTTTTGTGATGGTAAGCCTTTTAACGATTATTCAGTCGATTCTTCTGGACAAGTGGTTTTGAACACAGAAGTGGCAAATCATTTATTTCATATAAGAACTGGTTATGTACTTTCAGAAGAACAGAAAAAACAAATGAACAAGGGCATTCAATACAATGCCAATCAACCTTCAGTCGAAATGAAGAAAGGTGAAGAAACAACTACTCGATTATTGATTACACGGTCAGTTCCTTCTTTGTGTGGGTGTTGCTAAAAGGTATATCTCAGAAAGTGAATTTAATTTATATTACCTAAAAGGGAAAATTATGGATGCATTATGTACAAAAAGTGCTACTGAGTTAGCTGACTTAATTAAAAAAAATGAAACTTCAAGTAAAGAGGTTGTTGAAGCCCACCTAAATAGAATATCTGAGATAAATCCTGAGGTTAATGCAATAACTTTGACTTTAGAGGAGACAGCTCTAGAAGCAGCAGAAAAGGCAGATAATGCCAGTGATGAGGATCGCAAAAAACCTTTTCATGGGGTTCCTTTTACCATTAAAGAAAATATAGATTTTAAGGGGACTCCCACAACCCAAGGCGTTCCTCTACTGGCTGAGTCAATGCCTCCAAGAAATGCACCTATAGTTGATCGAATGATAGAAGCAGGAGCAATTCCGATTGGAAGAACTAATCTCCCTGAGATGGGTTTCCGTCTTGATACAGATAATCCTTTGAGAGGCAGAACCTTTAATCCTTGGAATAAGGAGTTAACACCGGGTGGTTCTAGTGGAGGAGAAGCGGTGGCCATAGCAACAGGAATGAGTCCTTTTGGTTTAGGTAATGATATTGGAGGTTCTCTTCGAAATCCTGCTTACTGTTGTGGAATTGCTTCTATCAAACCCTCTATTGGTCGTATCCCTTATGTTAACTCTATTGAACCATTTATTGATTTGGGTGTTTCAGATGCCTTTGTAACTGATGGACCTATGGCCCGATCTGTAAGTGATCTAAGATTGGGTTTATCAGTAATGGCAGGAAGGCACATTGAAGATCCGAAATCTATTGATGCACCATTAACAGGTGCTGTTCCAGAAAAACCCAAAGCCGCCTTAGTAAAAGAAATTACTAACTTTAATTTACCAAACGCAACCAAAAGAGAAATAGAGAAAGCAGGATCAATTTTATCTAATAGTGGTTGGGATGTTGAAGAGGTTGAAGCACCCGAAGTTGAGCGAGTGTTTGAGATCTGGGGTACGGTTTTAAACAATGGATTGTTAGATGCTATTCCTGATGAGATATTCAAGCCAGAAACTGCTGAATACCTAAAACGCTTCTCCGAACCTTTTATTAATAACAATATAAGTTTAGAAGAAGCTTTTGTTGAGAGAAGAAGACTAAGAAGGTTATGGTCTTCTTTTTTAACAGACTATTCAGTTTGTATAGGACCAACTTGGTCAAACTTACCTTGGCCAATAGATACTGATCTTGATCCTGAAAAGGGTGATGCGGTATTAAGGGAAAGTTTTATTTTTATTGCGCCAGGTAACTGTTTGGGTTTGCCTTCAGTAGCTTTACCTATGGGTGTAGCAGATGGTATTCCCACAGGGATTCAGATCTATTCAGAGTTATACAGAGAAGATCTTTGTCTTTTAGCAGCTGAAATAATTGAAAAAGAAAGGGATTGTCCTACTCCGATTGATCCAGTTACTTAGGAACAAGAACCTAATTGGTATCGGATTGAATCTCCATTCTTAATGTTGTTGTTCTCCATAAGACACCGGAAAGAATAAAATAAAAAAATATAAGAAAGGTAATATTCCATTCCAAGACGTTTTCTAACCAATCGTCATCTTCCAGAAATCCATAGAAAGGTATGGAAATAAGAATTATTAGGCCTATTACAATAACTACTACTCTCATTAGCTGAAAAGATTTGGATTCTTTTGTATTGGGGTAGTTTGATAATTGAACTACTTCTAAAATTTGGGCTATATAAGTCCCCAAAAAAAAGAAATAGATGCCAAACCTTCTTAAAAGTTGGTAAATATCTCCTTCGGAACCAAGGAAGGCTGCATAAAGAATGCCAAATAGAGAACCGATTAAACCTGAAATTACCATAATTCTGTTGCTTAATTTTTTATATAAGACATTTTGTTTGAGTGTGGTGTAAGAAATTAGCCAATAGGCAGACAAAAGAGTCATTACTGGAAGGATAGTTAATTTAAACAGTATTGAAGCCAAACCATGTCTACCGGTTTTGCTTATTGAAGTGCATCCTTCTAAATAGGGCAGACAAGCATCAACAAAACCTTCATTTAATGAAACTAAGTAAGCTAGATTGCCGGAAAAAATAGCCAAGATACCAATAAAAAAAGGCAAGACCCACAGTTTCATAGAACCTTAAAATAAATTTTTAATTAAGCCCAACTTATTAATATTGAGCTTCTGGAATCTCTACAGTAAGACCTTCATGTTCTTCAGAAATTTGAATTTGACAGGCGAGGCGAGAATTAGCTTTCTGATCGTCAGAAAATTCTAGCATCGAATTTTCCATCTCTCTCCTTTCACCTACTTTAGATATCCATTCAGGATTAACAAAAACATGGCATGTAGCACAAGCACAACTGCCACCGCAATCAGCATCTATCCCGGGAACATTATTAGAAACAGCAGCTTCCATTAGACTTTCGCCGACATAGGCATCCACTTCATGATTGTTGCCATCATGCTCAATAAATATAACTTTGACCATAGACTAATTTTTTAAATTTTTTATTTTTTGTAAACTAGTACAGGTACGTTGCTGTATCCCATCACAAAATTAGACAGCACGCGCTCTGGTTCCCCAGTCAACTCTACACGATCAAACCGTTTAAGAATTTCTTCCCAAAGAATGCGCAATTGCAATTCCCCAACACGGTTACCCATACATCTGTGGATTCCAAAACCAAAAGAGAGGTGATGTCTCGCCTTATTTCGATCGATAATAAATTCATCTGGGTGTTCTATGACTTCCTCATCTCGGTTACCAGAAACATACCACATTATTACTTTGTCTCCTTTGCGTATGGACTGTCCTTTAAATTCAACGTCTTCAAGAGCTGTACGTCTCATATGCCCGAGCGGGGTTTGGTAACGAATAATTTCTGAAACCATATTAGGAATTAAAGTAGGATCAGTCTTTAATTTGTCGTATTCTTTTGGATTCCGATTTAGTTCTACTACTCCAGCAGAAATTGAATTTCTGGTAGTATCATTTCCTCCTACAATCAGAAGTATTAGATTGCCCAAGAATTCCATCGGATCCTTAATCATATCTTTAGTTTCTTCGCCATGGGCAAATAATGATATGAAGTCAAACTTTCTAGGTTCTGCAGCGCGTTGGTGCCAAAGCTTACTAAAATAAGCAAGGCATTCTTCTAAAACCCGCTGTCTTTCATTCATGTCCACTTCTATCCCCACAGTTTCAGAAGTTGTGGCAACATCAGACCAATAAGGCAGTAGGTGTCTATCTTCGAAAGGAAAGTCGAATAATGTAGCTAGCATTTGAGTAGTAATTTCTTTAGAAACCAGTTCTACCCAGTTAAATTCTTCATTTACAGGAAGACTGTCAAGAATGTTGCCAACTCTTTGCCTTATAAGGACTTCCAGTTCTGATAGTTGTTGAGGAGCAACTGCCGATTGAACTGCTTTGCGTTGTACCCCATGTTTTGGTTCATCCATAGCTATGAACATGGGTGTAACTAATTCAGCCGGAGCATCCCCAATAACTATATTCGTATCAGAAGAAAAGCGTTTGTGATCACTGTCTATGGCTACAATGTCATTAAATTTTGTTATTGACCAAAAGGGTCCAAATTGACTTTCTGGACAAAAATGAACGGGAGATTCTTGTCTTAGTCTACGAAAATATTCTCCGTGCTGGTTGCTCTGAAAAATTTCAGCTTTAGAGACGTCTAATGTCTCTAAAGGCAAACTCCAAGGATCAGGAATTGCATCATTTTCAAAATCGGTTTGTTCTTTCATTTAACCACCCCCTTTAGCTCAACCTAAAGAACTAATTCTAAGTTATAAACTAATATTACCCTATCATCTGTTACTTCTTATACTTCTCATATATTTTGCAAGATAAGGGTTTATTTTCTGTTCTTGAATAAAGTTGAACCAATGCTCCTGAATGGCCGACGAACACATAAGTATTTACACACCAAACGCCAATCGATTCATTTTTTTCTATCAGATATATTTCACTATAAGCACTAAAAGAGAAGGCAATAGCTATCATTGTTATAAGTAATTTTTTCATAAGTATTCTCCCTACAGTTAATACTACCTCGTAGTTATCTCTTTTCAATATTAACCCAAAAAATTGGTGCCCCCTGTAGGGCTCGAACCTACGACCAAAAGATTAAGAGTCTTCTGCTCTACCAACTGAGCTAAGGAGGCACCGAGTATTTATCTACCTTTCAGCGATTTTATTTTTCCAATGAAGGATATCGTTAAATAAATTAATTTATGAAAGCTTTAAGCTTTATCACCATATTCTTTCATATGTTCTGCAATCCTAGGAGTTTCGCCATACATAAAATGATTTGACATATTCTCTCTATATTTACTTGCTGGAACTGTTAATCCTGCAGCCTCAGCAACTTCTCTGATATGCATGGGAGTTGCTCCACAACAAACACCTAAATAATTAATACCCAATTCATAGGCTTCTTTACCAAACTCTCTAATTTCATACCGATTAACATACATTGGATCAAGAGCAGTTGGAAAAGTTCTTCCATGAGGAGAAGGACATGTGCACCCATGCTCATCCGGCAAGTTAAAAAATGTTGGGTTAGCTTCTGTTGTTCTAAATGGAAGGGGTAATGCAGCCATATGACATTTTAAAACTTTCCTAGCCTCTTTTAGATATGGCATCATGGTCTCAGGGCCTCTGAAGCAGTTCATGCCAACTACATCTGCCCCTCTTTGTTCAAGTTCTTGCATTGTTTCTATAATTCCAATCCCGTCTCGCATTATATTTTCAGCCATTGGAGCAATTGTAACTACGCACGGAAGCCCAGTCTTTTTCATAATCTCAAGAGCTCTATATGCCTCTTCTGCATAATAAAACGTTTCACCAATAAGCATATCTGCTCCTTCATCAACAGCCCAATCAACCATTTCACTAAACATTCTATGAACTTCATCTTGAGATTTATTGTTACCCTTTTCCCATATATTTGAGTTAGAAACGTTGCCTGCCATTAGATTTGGCTCTCCGCCATCAACAGGGTTATCAGCAACCTTTTTCGCAATTTTTAATGCTGAACGATTAAGAGGTTCTAGTAATTCTTCTTTACCAATGACCCTCATTTTCTC
>LUMJ01000738.1_pt1 | contig 17103 bp, 18 predicted proteins | sample 729631 | NCBI WGS metagenome assembly LUMJ01 (sample SAMN03860266, study PRJNA289734) | marine metagenome | biome: seawater column; feature: ocean; material: water; isolation source: Red Sea water column Station 22 - depth 500m | place: Saudi Arabia: Red Sea | collected 2011-10-15 | depth 500 m | reverse complement strand
ATATATATCTTATTACAAATCAAATCTAACTACAAGTTTAAGTAACAATTCAGGTTCATTTTTAATAGCTCTTGATAATTTACCAACAGCTAACATTTGATTATTATCGTCATATAATCCCACTGTAGTAACATAAGGAGCAAAGTCCGAATGTGTTACAAAATTTTGTGCAGTTTCAGTAGCATTATAAAGTAACTTGTATGATCCAGTACCTTCACCCGTTGGAGCGTCACTTGGTGGAAAGAAATTACTCATACTTGGAGACCCTTCCAATACTGTAATACTTCCACTTCTATTTTCCGATACACTTATATTTGTAGTACTTCCAAACTCGCCAGGTAATACTGTGGTTACATATTCATGTTCTATAATTTCATGTGTACCTCTGAAATCAACACTATACCCATCACCACCAAATCCTAAACCAACACTTTCATAAGAACCAGTATCTGTAATTGTAATAATACCGTGTTCATAAAAAACGTTTCCTACTACACTTCCACTATTATTAGTATCTGGTGAATCAGAAGCGAAACTAGCTGAAAAACTTTCATCATATAAATTTCCTTTTCCATCATCCTTTAATACTAAAGTCCTACTTGTTGAATCATCCGTAACCTCTACAGAATTTGGTTTTATTTTCTCACCATATAAAGCTTGTGGTATTGTTATTACATTTACTGTTTGGTGTATTTTCATCTTCTGAGTCGATGTATCATTCGGCCCAAATGAAAAATACGGATTTAAATAATCTCTATAATATAAATGATTTACCTGATACCACGTTGGGTATTTATAAAATGACATTGAATAAGGATAATTAGAAGTAGCAAATGAATGTGAGGGAGAAGTACCAGGTTCAAAAGCATAAACACTACTAGATTGACCTTGAATCCCAAATACTCCACTACCACTATCTGCATCCGTTACCTTAAACTTTTTAAAAACTTTGAAAGGTTTTATAGATACATCTGTGGGCTCTATAGTCTTAAACATCTCTGAACCCTATGGATTTTAAAAATCCAGTTTTACTTTTATAATTGCCTCTCTTGAGAATGACTTCAACAATGGTTTACTCAACTTAGCAACGGCAAGTAATTCATTATTGTCGTTATATAAACCAACTGTTGTTAAATAAACCTTCGGGTCTTTAAAGAAAGAAGGATTTGTCATAGCACCCGTAGATGCTGTATAAAATGTTGGATTGGTACTAAAGTTATATTTCTTATTCGTTATCCTACAAAAATAATGTGTAGTATTTAACTTTTCCTCACGCCTTGCTACAAAATAACTACCTGTTACAATAGCATCGAATAACTTACCTGAATTATCTGCGTCTGTTCCGGCCGATGCTGTACCTGTTGACATAGAAATGGCTGCATCTAATTTATTTGCATTCAAAATAATTAGACCCATATCTGGATATACCAAACCATAAGCTCCGTGTGTAGTTTCATTAGCAGCAGTAGTATTTGTATCTGCAGTACCACCTGCTATAGTACCACTAACTACATTAAAGACACGACCACCCTCACTTACAGTTGGGTTGGTTGTAGCACCACTATCATCAATAAGTTTAATCTTACCTGAACCACTTGTAGCTGAAGATTCAGCTGTAGCCAATCTTAACTCCCAGTTACCTGGATCTATTTTCTCTCTTAGACGAGCTCTTGTTAATGAAATAGCATAAATAGAACTTACATCTGTCGATGGAGTAAATGTAAAGAAATCATCATTAGGACTTAACAGTAAATTACGATACTGTGCGTATATAGCTTTACTCGGAAAATTACCTGTCTGACCTAAAGAACCACTACCACCTTTATGACCATAAGCTACTGAAAACTGAATCTCAGCTTCACTATCTGTAGCTGGGTCAGTTTTATATACATCATAAAAATATGTTCCTGTACTACCACTCTGTACAGACGATGTATAAAAACTACTCAATGTTCCTGTACCACCTGACCACATCCCTGATGAAATGGTTTGTTGTATACTCGTGATTATATCTTCGTCATCACGAAATCTTGTATAAATTTCAGCCATTTTTCAACTCCTTATGAATTTGCATTAACTGTAATAGGAATTGTGGTTATTCCACCAGTGTCATTTCCTATAATAGTTATCTGTGTTGCTATTGTAGTTGTTGTAGTCCTCGATACAAGATTAAAAGACTTACCAATAACTGTTGTACTTCTCTTTCTCTCTGAATCACTGAGAAATACAGCAGATGTTCCACCAGTTCTCTCGACTGCTCCACCGGCTGCTACAAATAAATCACATGCATCAGCATTATGTAGGATAATCGTATATCCACCAGTTGCATCACTACCGTTCTCTGTATTTGGAACGATACCCTGTTGTACTCCTGCTCTTGTAAAAGTAAAAGAAGATTGTGGTAATGTAACAACAGGTAGTTTTGCCGTATCTTTCGGTAAAGTTACGAGTTTATATCTCATTATTTGATTTTCATCTGGAACTGCTTCCAATAACGGTAAATTCTCTATGGCTGAACCATACGCGCTTGTACCGTTAGGATGTGTTACATCCCACAATGAATAATCAATTTCGTCATCGCCTAAAGCGAATTTAGTGACTTTGAATTCATTTTCTCCACGAGCTAATAGCTCTCTTCCCTTTTTTGTTAAAATCGCATCTACTGTTTGAGTTGTATTATCGAGATAACCCATGTTTCAATCTCCTATTTTCTTATAAATATACATCAAATAAAAATAAAATGATTTGCTTTTTTGATTGTAGAATCTCATATATAAATATAATCTTTCTTAATTTTATGGTGTCCTTAATCTGGATACGCCAGGTTCCTGTACCACCAATCTTGTTGGTTTAGTATCTGTTGTCTCTACTGGATCTGCTCCGTCAATAGTTGTACTTCTTGTATTTTTACACCCCTCAAAAAACAAATTAGCTAACGATGAAAATTCTTCATATCTTGTATCATGTGTACTACGAGCAAATGATGAAGAATAAAACAAATCTTGTGATTGACTTAAAGAACTACTATACCACTTTACTAATTGTTTATTATGAGCAGATACTCTTGAACCAGTAATTTGTGGTTGTAATACTTCTTCAAATACATATTCTGGACCTCCCTTAGTAACAGAGGCTGTAATATAAGTATTGCCCCAATCTGCATTGGATGCTGTAGAATTTAATCTAACTACTGAAGGTTTACTAAATATATCCACCGACCCTGAAATTATTCCTTCTAAATCACTTACAGAACCAGACAATCCAATAACATTCTCTTTTGCATGTTCTGTTAAATCTATCGTTGTTCTAAATGCTAAATTTTCAAATGATTGTGAATGATAAAGTACATTCTTACTTCTTTCAAAAATATTTGGTTCTACTACTACACCAAAATGTTTATTAGCTCTAGCTGGAGCTAACTTTTCAAACTGGTCAAATATAGACTGGTCATAATATTTAATAAGTCTTAGATAAGCAAAAAAGTTATTGGGTGATTTATACTTCTGCCAGTACTGATTTCTAACATCTCTTAGTCCTCTATAATGTTCTTTAAATTGATCTCTCGGGTCTCCCAAATACTGATTAAAATCTAAATTAGCTACTGACCTCATAATATCTTCATTTATTACATCAGTAGGTGCGAAGTATATTCCAAGTTTATTAGAATCTACTGGAGCATAATCTTGAGAACTCTTTTCTTTACTTTCATCCTTTAATAACATTCTGACATCAGAACCAGATACATAAGGTACTTCACTATTTTCAATTCTAATTTTATTACTTAAAACTCTATTCGGACCTACATTAGGTACAAACATTTTTTCTTCATCTACTATAGAAGAATAATTTGTTTCATCAGCAAAACCTTGAGCACTTCCAGTTTGTACATAAGATTGGTCTGCACTTGTATCTCTAACGTCTCCGTCAGAATTATGATTTTTATTATCATCAAAAGAATATCTTAATACTAAATCAGTCCACGAAGCCGATGCGTGATTTCCATCATAGGATTTCGGTGAAGCTACGTGATTATCAAAATTTGACATAGACAATGCTGTATTCCAATATCTAAACTCCATCAAAGAACCTGAGAATTGTATTCCATGTATAGTTGATGGTGCTCCACCAATATATACTGTAGAACTTTGAGTCACAGCTCCGTGATAAGATTTAGATACAGCACTACCCGAACCATTAATAGATAAACTTGATGTAGAAGCTAAATAGATTTTACTTCTTGAAGAATCATATTTTTTAACTGCTAAGTCATATCTTATATTTTGGTTTACATCATCACTTGTCAATTGAACTCCGTGACCACTTGCTGAAGTTCTTGTTAACATTACTGACATAAATTCATTATCATAAACTGGTAGTAATGATGAAGAAACACTTTTGTATCCTGCCGAGCCTGATAGTTTAAACTCTACATAACCTTTATTGTCAGGTGCATTATTATCAGCTAACCTTATAGCCCACAAAGAAGTTCCCACAGAGTTTTTACTTTCTACTATTGTAGCATCTGAACTTGTTATTGATTTGAATCTAAATTCAATTGTATCTGGTTTTCTTGAACTATTTGCATCATCAGCCCAAGTCGTCAATACGTGTTGAGCTTTATCAAAATCAATAGCTTTAGTAAATTTCTTTTTAATTAAATAAGATATTCTATTAGAATCAGGTAAATCAGGTCCTCCATATTCTCTAACTCTTAAAATTGTAGATGGTATACCATAACAATTAATTATACCTTTTAAAGACCTAACCGTACCTTTTGTTTTTAAGAAGAATGGTAAATTGTTTATAATTCTTTTTTGTATCTCTTGAGCTATTTTCTTTTCTGGTGTTACTGACCTTTCAGTATAAGCAGAACCTGTATTTTCCAAACCTAATGTATATCTAGGTAAATTCATTAAGTCCCTACCGTCTTTTAAATCCAATCCCAATGATTTACCAATATCAAATATTAAATCGTTAGAAAATCCCTTTTTGAGTCCCTCTTCTCTACTATGATGTTTAGATAAATGTTTTGTATATGTCCATAATGTGTCAAAGTGTTCACCAATCATATCCATAAATGTTAAAAAATAATCGTTGTTAGCATCTTCTTTAATATGTTCGGGTAATAGATTTACTAAACGGTTTCTATTTTCTCTATCATAATTTGAAGCACTTTTATTATTAGCATTATACCCACTTATACTAACTAGTGATGAACTCTCTGCTGTGTAAGTTTGAAGTAATCCAAGTTTATACTTAAAATTCTTTAATCGTCTTTCTACAGAACTAAAATTTACAAACTCATCATAAAAAGAATAATCAACATTTAATTCACTACTATCTATACTTTGACTGATAATTCTATCAGCTAATTCTTTAGATACTTCACTGTCTGTTGTGAGTATATCATCTCTTGTTTCGTACTGTGTCTGTCGTCTGCCTAAATTAAACCCATAAGACTTTTTCCCATCAAAGTCTGGACTTCTTAAAAAAAGTACATCTTCATTTTCTTCATCAGCTGGAATCAAATAAACATCTTCTGTTATACTTGGTAAGATTTCCTCTACAACAGTAACCTTATCCTTTACTTCTACATCTCCTGGTACTGTATTATATAATTTAAAAATCCAAGAGTGGGGTGGTTTACGAACTGACCGATTATCTAATGTAACATTAACAGGTACGGCTAACCTATTATTTTCAAAATTTAAAAATGTTTTTAGTTCTTTTAATTTTATACCCTTATAAACTACTTCAAAGAATAATCTTTTTCTAGGGTCATTTCCTTTATAGTCACCATCAACTACTTTGTTTTCTTTACCTTCTGTTTCAAAATCATCTTCTACAACTATCTTATTTCTACCAAGTACCTCTGTAATCGTTGTTGTAAAATCTCTGTATATTGGTTCATAAGTTTTAATTTCATTTGTTATAAATTCCGCTTCATCTACTGGTACAGGATCTCTTATTTCTTTTTCACCAGTTTTCTCTTTTCTTTCTAATGGGTCATATTGTTTAGTTGAACTTGTAGCACTTTCCCTTGCCAATCTCATTTGTTCAAGATCATATTCTTCTTTTTGGGTAGGAACATCGGACACGACATCAGAATCAAGTGTTCTTACATTTCTACCCCTACTAACTTTCGGTGCTTTTGGTGCTGAATATGGTTTTGTATCACCACCTTCTTCCAATGGTATTGTTGGATTCTCTGGTTGTGGGATAGGAGCTGAATCGCTCATAGACCTTCTTCCACGTGAAGGTGGAGCTGTAGTAGTTGGTCGAGAACTTGTTCTAACTTTTATTGTTTCTTTACCTTTCGGTGTTTGTTTAACTGGAGCTTGTGTTGGTCTTGGAAAGAGAGAACCACCTCCTGGACTACCTGTATATCTTGAAGTAGAAGCTTGTTTAGCTTGTTTTCTTCCAGCAGAAGTAGGTCTTGACGGTTTAACATTTTTCTTCGGGGGTTTCCTACTTGAATATCCTCTACCACGACGTGCCATTAACCATAACCTCCTTCTCTTCCTCTTCCACCAGTACCAGTAGGAGTATCACCACCTACATCTTCAGTTCCACCAAGTCCACTACGAAGTGTTGAACCACCACCACCTCTACCACGAGATTTTCTCGCTGCGAAATACGCGGCTGGTGTCTCGTTTCTCCTAGCTACATCTGTAGGTTCAGTATTACCAGGATTAGAGCTTTCAGTTTCAAGACCCCTTCTCAGTTCACCACTTCCATAACCCTTTTCTCCCTCTATTCTTCTACCCGTAACTGGATCTCTACGTTCTTCTTCAACCTTACCGTCACCACCTGGTTGTACATAATTAGGATTGGGTGTTTTCTCATAAGTTATATGTTCATTATATCCTACTATAAAAGCATTCTTTATTGTTATCTCACTACCAACCATATCTTTATCAAAACCCCTATCATCATCACTTAAAGTAGCCAACCAAGTTTTACCGACATTCATACTTTCTGAAGCTTCAGCTATCGCAATATCACCAAAAATATTATCAACTTCTGGTGTATAGGTCTGTTCACTATAACCTAACTTTTCAAAACTTGTTACATAATTATAATCGTCAATATCATAACTCGCTACTCTAACTTCTTTTCTGGTAGGTGATATTTCATGTACATAATACTTGTCATCTTTTAAAAATAATTCTTCAGGTCTGTCATTGGTTTCACCTTCAGATGGTTTAGTTCCTCTATAAATTTTACCATCTACATCAGAAACATAATACGCTCCTGTGTAAACATCACCTCCCCCATCTACTAAAAATGTTTTTTCTGACCCAGCCTTTCTTCTTAAAAAATTATAGTTAACAGTATATTTACCATTAAAAAATCCCAAATTTCTTAAATCATTACCAGGTTTAACAGCAAGGTCTCCAGCTAACCTATAATCGTCTATAATAGTCCCGTCTAAATACACTCCATCCTCACCATAAACGTGAACTTCTACAAACTCTCGTTCATCTTCACCAAAGTCAATTACATCTACGGGAACTCTTCCTTCTAAAAGTTCAGCATCTTTTTCTGTTAATTTAGATTTAGGCACTTATTAACCTCCACCATAAATTACTTTTTCTTTAACCACTACTTGTGTAGATTCCACCGTTCCCGACCTATCAGTAGCTTTACAAGTTAAATTATATCTATCTTTTTGGTTACCAGCTTTCTTAGCGTTCTTTACTTGTATTGTACTGACTATACCTCCTGGAACCTGGTTATTTGATACGGTTACCCTATCACTATTTATAACTTTACCACTTTCTAACCAAACTAAACTCAAAGAATCGTCCCCCCGAGCTGTTGCTTGAAATGTAGCTTTCCCCATTCCGTTTCGTAAAGTTCTATTTCTTTTCCTAACCGCCGCCCCACCATACTTTATGACTAATTCTGTTTTACCTGGACTTCCAGGTGAAGGTTCTATTGAACGTGGTTCTTCTGAAAAAGACAAACGACCCCATGCGTTAGCTTCAGAAGCTACTGGCATTCCTTTAGTTCTCCATTCAGCTATAGTATAAGGAGTAGCACTATTCTTCCAAGTTAACATACCAGCTACATATTCTTCATAAGCATTGTCTTCTTCTATATCTTCAGCTTGTGTTTCTATCTGTGCTGTTAATTGAGCTTGTTGTTCTGTAAGTTGGGCTATTTGTGATTCTAATGATCTCTTTAATTCTTCTAACTCATTATCTGTTATATCAAGATATATTGCACTCGAATCAAATAAATATCTATGTGAATTTTCTCCTTCCTCTGGTAACTCGTCCCTCAATAATTCATATTGTTCAAAAAATTCTTCAACAGTAATTGAAGCTTTTCTTGATGTAGACAGTTCAGTAATTTTAGTATCAATTACATCCGTAAGTTTATCAGAATCTACTGTATAAGATTTATTATCTACCTTTACAAACTCACCTGTACTTTGTTTAAAATTCGCACCGTCTTCTGTTTCATCAGCTGGGTAAGATAATATAGTACCATCTTCTAAACGGGTAGTTGGACTTGCTCCCTCACGAGAACCAGATAAACTCATATTTTGATATTCTATTTGTAGTTTAGTTTGTCTTTCCTTACGAGCCGACTCTAATATTTCTTTATACCTGTCTGTCTTGAGGATTTCTTCTCTTGTATATGGCATTTTATCTTACAACTTTAAATTCAAAGTCTTCATCAAAATATTGGTCTATTTCTGATACTGTTCCACTACCACTTTGTACCCTAAATAAAATTCTATAATACCGTTCAGGTTGATATCCATTAAACCACAAATTAAAATAATTACCAGAATCATCACAACTTAATTTCGAACCTGTACCAAAAGGTACAATAACTTCTTCACTTAAAGCATCCCTAATAGAATAAGTACAACTACCACTTGGTAAATACTTAACTGACAAGTTCTGTGAAGTAGTTGAATAAGTTTTTTGTGGATATCTTTCTCTACCGAATACCCTAAACTTAGCCTTACTATCTTCTTTATATTCTGGGTGTAAAGCTCTCATATATAAGAATAAATCTTCTTCTAAAGCAGAACCCGTTAAAGGTGATAATGAACCTGTTGTCCATTTGGAATCATCCCACATAGCCTCCAACTTAGGTGGATATATTGTATTAGTATCCCTCGAAAAGAATGAAAAATGTCCTAATCTATCTGTACTACCTTCAGAAGCTGAAGTGTTTGTGTTACCTATACTACCACTTCTCTTAACAATAAATCCTTCGTTTGGATAAGCTGATGCTGAGTATATCCAATTACTAACTACATGAGTTACATCCATTCTCATATCTGTCGTTTCGTGATCAAATGATTGTGATGACTCTAAACCATATTTAGATGAACTACCACTAAACCAAGTACCACCTGTATTATTAGAACCACTCACCCATTGGTCGGCTGCTGATTCACCTGTTTTGTATCTCCAAGATACTCCTTCAGTAGTTAATGGTTGGTCAAATCTATGCCCATCACCCATAGTCCAACTTTGACTAACTGGATAAGCATACAAAGTATCACTAGTAGTCAACTCTTTGGGATTTGCATCATACAAATTCAAGTAGTATCTTGTACTTGAAGGAATTAACCCAGAAACAAGAGATGCAGAAATATAACTTAAATCAAATTTTATTAAAATTCTTGATACATTTACAACCGTACCAGCATCATTCATATCTTTTCTAATTTCTAAAATTTCATCAAGACCAGTATTAGCACTCTGTGTAGCGGATGCTTCATAAATAGTAGCGTCTTTTTGTGCAAATTCAAAGTAATGCATTATAAATCTCCTACGGCTCTACCTTCTATATCCTTGCCTGGATATTTTAATTCAAAAATACTAGGATCCATAGAAGGATAATAAACACCACGACTATATGCATTTTCCATATCATATAAATTACCCGAATAACCATTATCAGGATTAAATTTATTTGTAATTATAATTTGTGGTCTATCGCCTGATTTATCAGCCTTAGCATCCTCTGGTGTTACTATAGCAGCTACTCCATCAACCAATGTTATTTTATAAACCAATTCTGCTATTACAATCGGTTGACCTATCTGCCACTTATCTGTATCAAAATAATTCTCAACGGCTCGGATACATTTTAAAACTACTTCGTATTTATTATACCCTACACGTGTCATAATATTAAACTGTACTCCAATATTAATTATGTATGCGTTTTTAATATTAATAGCATCCGTCACCATTCTATATTGACCAAAATATGTCTGTAAATTTTCTTTTACGGCTTGATTTAAATTTACAAGTTTTTTATTATGGTCATAACCCAAGCAATACATATTTAATGCTAATGGGTTTGGTACTCGTGACACTACATTTTCTTCATCAGCCATTATACTCTCCTTTACCTTCTACCTAAGTGAACGTCCTCTACCTCGTCCACCAGCTCCCCTACGTCTACGTCCACCTCTACCTCTACCTCTTCCTAACCCACCACGCTTTCTTTGTGCGGAAGTAGCTTTCTTCACCAAAGTCCTTGCAGCTCTACCACCCCGAGCACCACCAATACCACGTGGTGGTCCAGTACTAGGAGAATCGGCAGAAGGTCTTAACCTATTAGGATTTGGTAATCTCGGTTTAAGGATAACAGGACTCTTCTTCCACGCTTCAGGTCTAGGTGGTTTCCGAGCCACACCCTTAACTGGAGCTTTCTCTTGTACATTAATAATTTTATCTTCTGGTGTAGTTACACTCGGTTCCTCTTCTATGAGTGCTCCGACATCTGTTTCCTCACTCTTTATACTTGACAACTGTAATTGTTCATCCTGTACTATAAAAGCTTTTGCTATATTACCATATCGTGGTGGTAATGCATAAGCCCTTGTTATATAATCTTCTTTTGTAACAGCTCTACCTTGTGCTTGGAAATAAGCTAAAGCATTGTCCTTAACTTCTTTAATTGACTCAGCTCCTCTACCACCCGTTGCTGGTTCTGGATTTGTAGCTGCTACAGAATCTTTTGCCGTTTGTACTTGTCCAGCATCAAGTCCTGTATCATCTATAACATAAGAAACACTCGATAGATTTGTTATATCACCCTGTGGTACATTATCTTCTACACCGGCTCCATAAGAATATTTTACAGTTAAAGTTGTATTTGCTGGAGCTAATCCATAAGTTCTAGTTTTAAGAAAATTGGATGGATCAAAATATGAATCCAATTTATTAGTACCGCCTGGTAGAGAACTACCCACACTATCAGGATTGGGTACAATTTCTTCATCAGGATTATCTGACACACCTGCTCCAAATCTAAGTTCCATTCTATCATCCGACCTAACAAATGTAGTAAAACGTCTAGGAGTTTTTCTTAATTTCAATAAGTACGGTGCTTCACCTGAAAATTGTGCTAGGTCGGGGTCATTACTTGAATTAGTTTCCATCTCATCAAAAATTGTATCCTGAGCTAAAGTTGGAACTTCATACCAAGTATTATTATCACTATCTGTTACACTAATTACTTCAACTATACTTGGTGTAGCTAACACTAAACTATCATATTGAGTAGCTGAACCAAAAGTATGACTTTCTTCTTTTATCTCACCACTTACTACTTCCGTACTTTTCTTCAACAAATACTTTGTTGGAGTATTATCTGTAGTAGAAGTTTCATAAATATCCACTGTCATTGGGTCTAATGAACTTGAAAATTTAAAATTTACATCTTCTAATGTTCTAAATGTTTTTCCCGTTGTGGAAGATTGTATTTCTGCTCCAGCTGATATTGTCAAAGCGTAATCCATATCTGGTTTTACGCTATCACCTGTTCCAGTCGAAGGAACTGTTTGAAATAAATCTATATCTGTTGTAGATGGTGTAGATAATGTAGGTGTGTATCCAAGAGATTGTGCTATTTCATATACTGTTCTTTTCTCTTCAGCAAATGCCAATAAAGATTCTTTAAATTGATTGTCTATATAATATGAAAGAACGTCCCCCACATAAGAAGCCATTTCAATAAACATCATTCCAGGTGAAGTTTCATTAAAGTCATTATAACTATTTGGAAAATATGTTTTAGCATAATCTATTAAATCATTTCTAAAGCCACTAAAATCTTTATTGAGATATTTTACATCCCTCTTTACATCTCGTCTCGGTCCTGGCATTTTATTCTCCTATTAATATATACTAGCCCCACCGCCGCCGCCACCACCAGTTGTACCACCTGCTGTACCTACATCACTTAGCTGTACGTTAACCTCTTCAAATCTTCCTGGGTCATAATTAACACTCACCATCATACTTACATCCACAGTATTTTCTAATCTATCACTAAAGTTAACATCTATACTTCCTATGGTAATATAAGGTAACCAACGTTCCACAACACTATTTATTTCTTCTTCTATTTTTTCAGATATATCATCGTCCATAGGTTCAAAAACTATTTCTCTTAAACGAGAACCTAATTCGGGTTCTCCAGGTCTTTCGCCAGGATATGTTAATAACAAATTTATAATATTATGTTTAACTTGTTCAAGTGTTGTTCTTGATTGGTTAAAAAATCCCTGAGAACTTCTCCCCAACGGAAGTGTCAATCCAACCTTCATATCTGGATCTAAATCTACTTCTCTAGCACTTGCCATTATTATTTCCTATTATTTATAGCTTTCATCAAACCACTATAATCTCTTGTCAAAGCATCCGTAACGTGTTCTGGAACATCATCTACTTTCATATTAGCATCCTTTAATGTTTTTACAGCATTAAATTCACGTTGATTTTGTTTCGGGTCATTTGTATTTCTTGTACCATACCCTAAAAGTTCTGCCATTCTATTTGTATCATAAGGTCCACCACCAACTGATGGATATTCCTCAAATTGTTCTGGTGTCTTTTTTACCTCATTAAATCCTTTAGTTTCATTTAATATTTTATTTAAAGTCTCATTCTCTGTATACTTGGTATAACTATCTTCGGAGTTGGATTCTTCTGTAAGCTCGGGTTTAATTTGAGGTGTATTAGAATTCTCTTTAATAAATATTTTATTTATTTCTTTTTTAACCTCTCTACGAACTATTTCTTGAATTACTCGTTTTAACCGTTTAGTGTTCATATTTCATCTCTCTTGATCGTCTAAATATTTTTCTATTTTTTCGGCAGTTCTTTCAGCTTCTTCTAATTCTATTTGTTGAGCCTCTTTTTCATTTTCTATTATCATTGACATAATTTTAAGATTACCTACAGCACTTTTTAACTCAGCTAAAAGTTCTGATACAATAGCTGGTGGACCAGTAACTGGATTAGCTTTTTGTGCTGCATCCTGTGCTTCAAATGCGACTTGTAGTTTATCACCAGTTTCACCAACAGTTTCTACCGTCTTTTGAGTTTTTCTTGCTTTCTCGATTTGTTTTAAAGCTATCTTAATTTTTTGTACTGCTTTATCAGCTGATATACTTCCATCTACTACACGACTATGCACCGTGTTCATAACACGCCCAACTCTACCAGAAATAGTACCTACTCTATCCAAAGCAGCTTGAACAACTGGTGTTAAATCTATAGCCATATTATTAATCTCCTTATACTGTAAAAACTCGTGTGCTTTTTATTTTACTTATACCACTTTTAATTTCATTAGCTTTTTTAGCTAATCTACGACCCGGTCCTTGTATCATAGCTAATCCTTGTACATTACCTGCATTATTATAATGTGCTCCATGAAGACTTTTTCCTAACATATTAAGAGCATCCAGTATATCTTCCAATACTTCTACTGTCACATTACCTTTCAATACAGGTTCAAAGGCGAACCTATCACCTAAATTTATAACTGGTGCTTCAAAATTAATTCTTTGTGTAGCTGATAAATTTATATTTCTACTACTAAACGCATGTATATCATTATCATTCTTACTATTAAATATTATTCTATCTGAATTTAGAATTATTTGTCTACCCGAAAACTCATGTGGAGCTGTCTGAGATTCGGCTGCTGGTGTTAACTGTCTAATAATTGACCAGCTCTAAATAAAATATTTGGTGATATTTCATAACCATCACCACTTGATTGATTACTTCCTAATCTTATTGAATTACCAAACCTACCATTATAAATTATATCACCCTCTTCAGCTCTCAATCTCCTAATATTATTATTAATTTTAAAATAATCTCCAGGCTCAAATAACCCTTCAGTAGCTTTATTAGCTATTCCAGTCTCAGATACTTCTTCAGCATCTGATACTGATATATCTCTTTGAAGATAAAGACTACTTAGACCTTCAAACGAATTAGAATTAACAGAGTTTAATAAATTTAATTTTTGTGTATAAAAACACTTTCCTAAATAATGTACACATATTACATACTCACCCTTTAATGGGAAATCTTGTACATTTGGGTCAAGTGGAAAACTCCAAGTCAACTCATCATCTTCTGTATCAGTTTCACTTACAAGATACCGAGCTTTAACAGCACCCACATAACGATAGTCTGGTGTTACTTTATCAGCTAACAATAAATTGTTTTCTACAAGGTCATCATCAGTTAAAACAATGTCTATTACTTCTGCTGGTTCTAATTCATAAAATTCTTCTGCTTGTATAAAATTTCGTACAAAAGTATTAACTTGAGATAAAGTAGGTATTCCATCTTGAATAGTAGGTGGATCAATATTACCTTTAGATATTTTATATGACATATTAGTTTAGTTTAGCGATAGTTTTTATATCTGTTGTTACGTCGTCAGTTTTACTTTGTAAGTCGTCTACAACCTCATCTATATTTTTCATAATTTGATTCTTTTCTTCTTCTGTCAACCCAAACTCACTTTCAGAACCAGCCTTACCCTCAGTAGCGAGTATCCTCTGTACTACACCAGCAAGTTTTACTAACAACTCGTCGTTCTTTACATTTATTTCAAGATACTCTTTTATCATAGGTATTAATTCTATAGCAGTATCTCCGTCTTTAATAAACCCGACTACTTCTTTTACAAGAACTTCTAATTGTTTTTTATTACGTGATGAGTTGTTGTAAATATCCTCAAATAGTCCAGAAAGTGTTTTACCTTTAAATAATTCGTATTCTGTTGTCATTTGTGATTTCCTTTTAGATAGAATAACTCATTTATAAATATCATATTTACATAAAATGATTTTTACATATATAAATATATACTAAAATTGTTTTGACTATATATACAATAGTTATTACTGACAAGGGAGTAATTCCCTTATTTAATAAATAAACGGGAGATTAACCATGAAGGAAGTCATCTCATTGGTCAAGGATTGGGTGGACGATATAGCTCACCTACTCATCTCTTTTGTAGCAATAGGAGCCGTTGGTGAAGTATTGTTCGGAAGTGGTGTCTTTGGCGTAAATGTTATTGGTAACCTGACATCAATTATAAACACATTCGGTGAATCTGGTTTCGCTGGACTCGTCGCTTTATTGGTGTTGGTGGGTTTATTCCGCAAATAACCGTATTGGGAATAAAATAAAAAAGGGGATTCACTCCCCTTTTTTTATGCTAAAAAATAGAACCAGTGTTACTGGTATCTATATCTCCTTCAGAAAGATATTCGTTATATAATCGCTCGTGATATTTCTTCATTACATTTACGACACGAGTTATATGTTGTGTATTGGAATCAGTCATTTCACGTATTAAAATATACAAAGCTTTCTTATTAAAATTTTCTATATTTTCTCTACGTCTAAATAATTCCAACACAGCGTTAGCTACATTTATATCCTTCTTTCGTCTGAAAATATTTGTTAGATTATTTTCCCAATACGTTAACATTTGTTTCACAAAATATTGATTTATATCATCAGTTTCACGTAAACTTTCTTCTTTACTAAAATTCCTACCAAAGTCCAATTTACTAACATCATCATGAATTTTCATTTTCTTATAATTGTTATTATTATGTAATATTAAATAATTCTTCGCGACGATACTGAAGTAAGAAAACGCTTTACCTTTTTCCTTAGCATACTTATGCATATTCATTACAAGAAAGGATACTACTTCATGTTTTACATCTTCACTTGGAACATCAAAATAATAAAACTTAAATGTATGAATTATATTCTCAACTAACTTTTCAAAAGCATATTGTATATGGTCTTCATATATTCTATTTCTTATATCTGGAACACTACAGTTATTATACCTACATATAGCGTTTTCAGTTGTCGTTGTAAAATAATAATTTTTTCTTTTACGAGCCATCTTCTAATTCCTTTCCTCTAAATTCATTTAACTCATTAATAGTAGCTTTTATTTCTTCAAACACTGTACCTACGTCATCATCAGCTTGAAAAGCACCCATATAATCTATTCTATCTAAATCGTCATGTACACTATGAACTCTGTCTGTAAATTTTTCAACCCACGTTTCCATCATTTCAGTTTTTTTAACTAAATTCCAAATTACATAACCGCCCACTCCGATAATTACTGTTGAAACTCCAAGTAATATTTCTAATATCATAACTTATCTCCAAAAATTATGTTCTATTGTTTTTTTATAATTAGCATTTTTCATATTATGCTCTATAATATCCAAATTAAATTCTGGTTTCTTATTCATCATTTCATATTTACCCTTTCCTACCATTTCTTTCCATTTCAAATCTACATCTTTAGGATATTTTCTAACCCATTTTACTGTCGATTTTTTTAATAATTTTTTGGCTTTTTTACTTAAAGGTAAAATATATCTAAATTGTTTACCTTTAATTCTTTTAATTCCTTTTAGTTCCATAAAATCATAAGTCAACCAAAAAACTTTTTCCTTATTTAACATTCGAGCGTTTTCTTCACACAACTTTCTTGATGTTCGTGGATGTATTTTCTCCCCACTCTCACTCATATAAATGTCTGTCCAAATATAACCACCATATAAAAAATTAAAACTCTGATAAACATAACCAGGTTTACCCACAATACCATCGGCCCACGTATAAAGAAATAATTTATTTTTTGTATATTCTTTCATCCATCTTACAACCTTTGATAACATTTGTGATTCTGAATTACGTGGCATCTCTTCTAACATACACATCTTACCAATTTCATAATAATCTTTTGTTTCCAAACCAG
>LUMJ01000516.1_pt1 | contig 17122 bp, 18 predicted proteins | sample 729631 | NCBI WGS metagenome assembly LUMJ01 (sample SAMN03860266, study PRJNA289734) | marine metagenome | biome: seawater column; feature: ocean; material: water; isolation source: Red Sea water column Station 22 - depth 500m | place: Saudi Arabia: Red Sea | collected 2011-10-15 | depth 500 m | reverse complement strand
TCAACAAAAAACAAGTTAAAAAACAAATCTTTTTTAAAAAATGCTCCAAAACAGATAGTTATGAAGGAAAAGAAAACATTAATAGATAATAAAATTGAACTTAAAAAGTTGAATAGTATTCTAAATAGTATTAAAAATTAATTATGAAATTTAATAAATCTAAACTACCAAGCAGACATGTATCTGTGGGCGTAAAAAGTGCTCCTCATCGTTCTATGTATTACGCAATGGGATTAAAAAGTGAAGATATAGCAAAACCTTTTGTTGGGGTAGCAACTACCTGGAATGAAGCTGCGCCTTGTAATATTACTCTATCTAGACAAGCACAATCAGCTAAAAAAGGTGTCAAGTCTGCAGGTGGAACTCCAAGAGAATTTACAACAATTACAGTTACTGATGGAATTGCCATGGGTCATGCAGGAATGAAATCTTCATTAATTAGTCGAGAAATTATAGCTGATTCAGTCGAATTAACTATGAGAGGACATTGTTATGATGCTCTTATTGGTTTAGCTGGATGTGATAAGTCATTACCCGGGCTTATGATGGTCATGTTAAGATTAAACGTTCCTTCAGTATTTATTTATGGAGGATCAATACTACCAGGAAATTATAGAGGCAAAGATGTAACTATTGTAGATGTTTTTGAGGGTGTAGGTAAACAATCAACAGGAAAAATGTCCAAAGAAGACTTATTTGAACTAGAAAGTGTAGCTTGTCCTTCAGGAGGTTCTTGCGGAGGACAATTCACTGCCAATACTATGGCATGTGTTTCTGAAGCTATTGGTTTAGCATTACCAGGATCTGCTGGAACTCCAGCTGTATATGAAAAGAGAGATAAGTTTGCCGTTTCAAGTGGAGAAGCAGTAATGAATTTGTTGGAAAAAAATATAAGACCACGAGACATTGTCACAAAAAAATCATTAGAGAATGCGGCTGTAGTTGTAGCGGCATCTGGAGGGTCTACCAATGCGGCTTTGCATTTACCAGCGATTGCAAATGAAGCTGGAATCAGATTTACACTAGAGGATGTGACGAATATTTCAAAAAGAACTCCTTATATTGCTGATTTAAAACCTGGAGGCAAGTATGTTGCAAAAGATTTATACGATATAGGAGGAGTTCCGATTTTAATTAAAGCATTACTAGAAGGTGGCTTTTTGCACGAAGATTGTATTACAGTATCAGGAAAAACAATTAGAGAAAATCATAAAAATATTGTTTTTCCAACAGATCAAAAAGTAATTTATAAAACTTCTAAACCTTTAAACCCGACAGGAGGATTTGTTGGACTAAAGGGAAATTTAGCACCTGAAGGTGCTATTGTGAAAGTTGCTGGATTAAAAAGAAAAAAATTTAAGGGAAAAGCTAAGTGTTTTGATGGAGAACCATCTGCTTTAAATGCAGTTCTAGAAAAAAAAATTAAACCAGGAGATGTTATTGTTATTAGATATGAGGGTCCAAAAGGAAGTCCAGGAATGCCAGAAATGTTATCTACCACTGGAGCTATATACGGTCAAGGATTAGGTGAACAAGTTGCTTTAATTACAGATGGTCGATTTTCTGGAGGTACTCATGGATTTTCTATTGGACATGTTGGTCCTGAAGCAGCAGTCGGTGGACCGATCGGATTAATTAAAAATGGTGACGTTATTGAAATAAATGCTGAAAAGGGATTATTAAAAGTTCATTTAACAAATAAAGAATTGTTAAAAAGAAAGAAAAAATGGAAACCAAAAAAAATAGAGTATACCACAGGTACATTATGGAAATATTCTCAATCTGTTGGTCCAGCATTTAGAGGAGCTGTAACTCATCCAGGCGCATCAAAAGAGAAAAAATGTTACGCAGATATATAAAATATTTATGAAAATAAAACCTGTTATCTTGTGCGGTGGTGCAGGCACAAGATTGTGGCCTAGTTCTAAAAAAAATCTGCCGAAACAATTTATTGATTGGGGTGGCTGGACCTTGTTTGGAAAGACTCTTGAAAGGATCAAGAGTTCGATATTTGATTATCCAATAATAACAACAAATTTTGCTTACTTAAATTTAGTAAAAAAATATCTTCTAAAATATAAAATTAAGAAATATAGAATTATTTTAGAACCGTACAAAAAGAATACAGCTGCAGCTATATTATCATCTGCTTTAATAAAAGAAATTTCATATAAACAACCAATGATTTTCTTTACTTCAGATAATTTAATTGGCAAAATTGGTATATTCAATAAATCGATTAATCTTCATAAAAAATATTTAAACGATGAAAATATTTTTATTTTTGGCATTAAACCTCATACACCGTCTTCAGAATACGGTTATTTCATAACCAAAAAAAATTCAAAAAATCTTAATAAAGTAGATCGATTTATTGAAAAACCTAATAAAGATAAAGTGAAAATAATTATAAAAAAAAATGGATATATGAATGCTGGGATGTTTTTTATAAGAAAAGATTCAATAATTATTAAATTAAATACCCCTTTAACAGATTTAGGTAATTGGAAAGAAATTTGGAATTTCTTTAAAAAAAATAAAACAGAAAGTAACATTAAAAAAAATACTTTTAATCGACCATGGGGTAAATATATTAATTTGTATTCGGGTAAAGGATTTTTATTAAAGGAGCTTGTTGTATACCCAAAATCATCTATTAGTTTACAAAAGCATAACCACCGATCTGAGCGCTGGACAATTATTTCAGGTAGGCCAAAAATTACAATTAATAAAAATAAATTTTTTAAAAAACCTAACGAAACAGCCTTTATACCAAAAGGCGCAATACATAGAATTGAGAATCCTTTTAATAAGCCCGTAACAATTGTTGAAGTGCAAACTGGTCCAATTATAAAAGAAACTGATATAGTTAGATACCAAGATATTTATGGTCGGGTCAATTAAAAGTGCATTCTAGCGGTACGTGGTCAGATGGTTTTAATTGACTTCTAATATTTTTTCTTATTTCAATTTTATTAACGGAGTCAATCAACGTGTTAGAAACAAGCACATGATCGATTCTTAAACCATTATTTTTTTGCCATGATCCTCTCATATAATCCCAAAAGGTGTAATTATCTTTATCTTTATTAAAATTTCTAAAAGTATCATTTAAACCCAAATTAATTAGTTCTCTAAATTTTTTTCTGACTTCTAATCTAAATAGAGCGTCATTAAGGTATTTTTCAGGAGAGTAAACATCTATATCTTCAGGAATTATATTAAAATCACCAGCAAGTACAATTGATCTTTCTTGTTTTGATTTTTTTTCTATAAACTTGATTAATAGATTCAACCAATCCAATTTATAAAAGTACTTTTCAGTATCAATTGGATTACCGTTGGGTACGTATATATTTATTAAATCAACTTTCTTATTTTTAATTGTGATTTCTGTTGATATAAATCTTGATTGTTTAATTTTGTCCCCAGGTAAAACAGTACTTATTTCATTAAGTTTTTTTTTTGATAATATTGAAACACCATTATAACTTTTTTGCCCATTAACATAAGATATATATCCCAATTTTTTTAAATCATCAAAAGGGTAGTTTTGTTCTTCCGTTTTTATTTCTTGCAAAAGAACAACATCTGGGGAACTAAACTTTAAATATTTTTTTATGTTTTCTATTCTTGCTCTAATTGAGTTGACATTCCATGTGGTAATTTTCATTAAAATGAAAAAGATATTCCACAGCCACAAGATGATTTAGTTTTAGGATTCGATATTTTAAAAGAACTACCTATTAATTCATTTGTAAAATCAATTTGTGAACCTTTTAGCATGTTTAGGGAAGACTTATCTATAACTACATTTTTATCCTTAAAGTCATTATCATCAATTTTATTATCGAAAGAAAAGTCGTATTTAAATCCTGAACAACCACCACCTTTCACTGCAATTCTAAAAAAAGTACCTAATGGTTTTTTTGATACAAGTTGGTTAATTTTTTCCACAGCTTCTTTGCTAAAGTTTATTTCTTTAATCATTTAATCTTATTTACGTTGTAATATAATCTCCTTAGCTAATTTATGCAAAAAAATTTTAAGGAAAATCATCTAAAATCTTATGCATCCAAATCCATTAATAGTAAAGGGAGAATTTATAAGGAAAAGGAAAATTCGATAAGATCTCCTTATCAAAGAGATAGGGATAGAATAATTCACTCGTCCTCTTTTAGAAGACTTAAACATAAAACCCAAGTTTTTGTAAATAGTGAAGGCGATCATTATAGAACAAGACTTACGCATTCGATGGAAGTGTCTCAAATTGCAAGAACTCTAGCAAGATCTTTAGGTCTCAATGAAGATTTGTGTGAGACGTTAAGTTTGTCTCACGATTTAGGACATACACCGTTCGGTCATGCTGGAGAAGAAGTTTTAAGTGAATGTATGAGAAAACACGGTGGTTTTGATCACAATATACAAACACTAAGAATAGTTACACTAATAGAAAATAAATATTATCAATTTTGTGGATTAAATCTTACAATTGAAACTTTAGACGGTTTAATTAAACATAATGGACCAGTCAGAAATATAGGTCTTTTTGACAAAATCTTAAAAAAGAATTTATTTAGTAACAAAATAATTTTTAATACATTTCCATCATTAGAAGCGCAGGTAGCTTCTATAGCTGACGATATCGCTTATAATAATCATGATTTAGAAGATGGTTTGAGAGCCGGTTTATTTACAATTAAAAAGTTTAATTCGATATCATTTATATCTAAATTAATAAATAGGCATGTTAAGAATATAAAAAATTTTAAAAGAGAGATAATTATTAGTCAGATTGTGAGAGAATTAATTAATATGATGGTAGTTGACGTCATAAAGACGACGAATAAAAATCTCAAAAAAAGTAATCCACAATCAATAAATGATATCTACAGACAAAATCAGTTGATAGTTGATTTTTCAGATAAAATGAAAAGGATAGATGGACAAATAAAAGATTTTCTAAAACGTAATATGTATAATCACCAAAAAGTTATTATTAACACTAATATAGGAAAAAGAATAATAAATGATTTGTTTAAGTATTTGCTAAAGAATCCTACAAAATATATTAGGAAAGAGTTATTTAAAAATGAACAGAAAGAACGTGTAGTTGCTGATTTTATAGCTGGCATGACTGATAGGTATGCAATTAATTTACATAAAAAAATAAAATGAATTTATTTTCCAGTTACCAAAAAAAAATATTTAATAGTTTAAAAATTTTAGAGAATAATAAAATAATACTTATTCCATCGAAACTCAAAACTTTTACTGTTGAATTACCTCCCAAAAATCAAAAAGCAGATATATCATGCAATGCTGCAATGATTTTAGCCAACGTTAACAACACTTCACCAATTAAATTAGCTGAAATTTTAAAAAAGCATTTGTTATCAAATTTTGCTGAATTCAAGAATATCGAAATAGCAGGTCCTGGTTTTCTAAATATTTATTTTAATATTAATTTTTGGGCTGAATATTTAAACAAAGTAATTAAATTAAGTTTTAAATATGGATCAAATAAAGTTTTAAAAAGGAAATATAATATAGAATTTGTATCCGCGAATCCTACTGGACCTCTACATGTCGGTCATTGCCGTGGTGCTGTATTGGGAGATGCTCTTTCCAATCTACTTATTTTTGATGGCAATAAAGTTACAAAAGAATATTATGTAAATGACTATGGTGGTCAAATCAAAAATTTTGTTTCTTCAGTTAATCATAGAATATTGGAGATCATAGAAAAAAAATCTTTTCCAAAAGATAAAGACTTATATCCAAGTGATTATATTATCGATATTGCAAAAAAAATAATTAAAAATAAATCTATAAGGGACTTTAGCAATTTCGAAAAAATATATAAGAAGCTACGCTCAGAGTCTTTAAAGTATTCCATGAAATTAATAATGAACAATTTAAATTTACTTGGAATAAAACATAATAATTTTGTTTATGAATCTGATTTAATTGATAAAAAAATGGTATCAAAAATAATTCATAAATTAAGAAAGAAAAATTATATTTATAAAGGTCAATTAGATCCCCCAAAAGGAGAGCAAATAAAAAATTGGAAAATTCGAGATCAGCTATTATTTAAATCAACTATGTTTGGAGATGATGCTGATAGACCTTTACAAAAGGAAGATGGAACATGGACTTATTTTGCTGGTGATATAGCATATCATGCTCATAAAGTTGAAAGAAAGTTTGATGTCTTAATAAATGTTCTTGGCTCAGATCACGCCGGATATACAAAAAGAATTGAATCAGCAACAAAAGCTATTTCTAATAATAAAGTGAATTTAATATGCAAAGTTTCACAATTAGTTAAATTATTTAAAAACGGAAAGCCTTTCAAAATGTCAAAAAGAAGAGGTGATTACATTACAATAGAAGATTTGATAACCGAGGTCGGTAAAGACTCCACGCGATTTATGATGCTAAGTAGAAGCAGCGATGCCGAATTAGATTTTGATTTTGAAAAAGTAACAGAAAAATCAAAAGATAATCCAGTTTTTTACGTTCAGTATGCATTTGCAAGGATTAATTCTATCTTCAGAGTGCTTAAATTAGATATTAGTAAAAATATTAAGTTAAATAAAAAAGAATTTAATCCCAATGAATATGAAATTGAAATTTTAAAAAAAATTTCAGAATGGCCCAAATGTATTGAGATATCATTAGCCAAACTCGAACCACACAGAATAACTTTCTTCTTATATGATCTTGCGACGCTATTTCATTCATATTGGAATTTAGGAAGCAAAAATAAAGATTTTAGATTTATTTCTGAGAATAAAAGTATAAAGAATTCAAGATTAATACTTCTACAAGCTTTATCAATTGTTATTAAAAATGGAATGTCAATCTTAGGCGTCTCAACACCAAAAAGTATGTAATGTTCAAAAAAGTTATTAATTTATTTTTTTTGTTACTCTTTTTTATTTTTGTTATCTCAACAATGGCTTTTTATTTTTCAGATGAAAATATAAGAAAAACTAATAAATTTAGATCGGTCTATACTTTAAATTTAAATAAAGTGATTACAAATCTTCCCTTATTAAAAAATGACACAAGTGATATTATTCAATATAAAAATGATGTAGAGGTTTTTAAAAAAAAGAAAAAAAATTACACATTCTGGGATTTGTTAGGAAAATAACTTAGTGAAACGAAAAGCAATAATTATTGGTATTAGAGGATTAAAATTGTCACCCGATGAAATATATTTGTTAAAAAAAGAAAAACCATGGGGGGTAATTTTATTTTCTAGAAACATAAAAAATCTTTTCCAATTAGAAAAACTTATCATTGATATTAAAAACTGTGTTAAAGATAAAAATTACCCAATATTAATTGATCAGGAAGGAGGTCGAGTATCTAGATTGAATAAAATTATAGACTTAAGTATTTTTTCACAGGGCCTTTTTGGTAATTTTTACAAGAATGATAAAAAAAAATTTTATAATTACTACAAAATTTATATAGATACAGTCAGCGAAATTATTAAAAAAGTTGGTATAAATATAAATACAGTTCCAGTCTTAGATGTTAGAAGAAAAGATAGTCATAGCATTATAGGAAACCGATCTTTTTCTAACAATCCATCTATTGTTTCAAAAATAGGTAATTTGTGTATCAATTTGTATAATAAAAATAAGATAGCCACTGTTATTAAACATATACCGGGTCACGGATTATCAAAATGTGATAGTCACCATAAACTTCCAGTAATAAATAATAAAAAAAATGTACTTATTAAAAAAGATTTTAAACCTTTTAAAAATTGCAATTCACATTTTGCTATGACTGCCCATGTAATTTATTCTGTTTATGATCCCATTAACACCGCAACGCATTCAAGAATTGTCATCAATGAAATAATAAGAAAACATATCGGTTTTAGAGGTATTTTAATTTCTGATGATATCTCAATGAAAGCTCTTCGATATGGTTTAAGAGATAATGCTATAAAGGCACTTGATGCAGGATGTAATTTAATTTTGCATTGTAATGGTAATATGCAAGAAATGCGCAAATTAACAAAAATTATACCCACAATTGATAAGTTTACTCAAAAAAAAACATCACATTTTTATAATTTTTTAAGATAAACTTTATTTTATGGAATCTCAAAATCATGAATCTTTAAGATTAGAAATTGATAATTATTCAGGTCCGCTGGATGTATTATTAGACTTAGCTAAGTCTCAAAAAGTTAATTTAGTCAATATTTCCATAACACAATTAGCGGATCAATTTATCGAATTTATTAATAGTGCAAAAAAAATTAACCTGGATCTAGCCTCTGAATATCTACTTATGGCAACCTGGTTGACTTACCTTAAATCAAAACTATTACTACCTCAGGATGAGGAAGACGATTTTAAAGCTCTTGAAGTTGCTGAGAAATTAAAAATGCAATTAAAAAAATTGGAATTAGTACGTTTATTATCTGATCAATTAATAAAAAAAAACAGATTAGGAGTGGGTATAAGATTGCGTGGTATGTCAGGAGGAGTTAGATTAAAAAATAATTCTAAATATCACGTTTCATTATATGAACTATTAAAAACTTATTCAAATCATATAATGAGAAAAAATTTTTCATCGATTAATATTCCCAAATTACCTGTTTGTACTACAGAAGAAGCAATTGGTATTATTAAAAAAAATATTACAAATTTAAATGACTGGAAAGAAATCTCTCAATTAATTCCAAAGAAATTCAAAGTAACAACAAAACTTAAAAAATCAGGTTTGGCAGGTTTTTTTGCAGCTTCACTTGAATTAACCAAAGAAGGACTCATTAGTATAATGCAAAAGAAGAATTTTGATGCACTGCTAATCAAAGAAAGAAAATGAGCAATAACAAATATTCTAAAATTATAAAATTTCCAATTGGATTACCTGAAACAGAAAGACAAGTAGAAGCAATTTTGTTTGCTGCTGAAGAACCTTTGGATATAGAAAGCATTAGAGCGAGAATGAAAACGAAAGCTGATGTGCCCAAAATATTAGATACGCTCGAAAAACAATATAGAGGCAGAGGTATAAATTTAGTTTGCATTGCAAAAAAATGGTCCTTTAGAACGGCTACCAACCTTTCAAAGCTAATGAATTTACAGACCTCTACCCAAAAAAAACTTTCAAAAGCCGCAATTGAAACTTTAGTTATAATTGTATATCACCAACCTGTCACAAGATCTGAAATTGAGGAAATTCGCGGGGTCTCTTTTGCTTCCGGCACATTAGAAATATTACTAGAGCTTGAGTGGGTAAGGCCATCAGGAAGAAAAAATGTACCCGGCAAACCAATTCAATATGTTACAACTGATGAGTTTCTTAGTCACTTTAATCTTAAGAAGTTAAGTGATTTACCGAATGTAGAAGAACTTACTTCAGCTGGCTTAATCGACGGAGGAAATGTAGATGAATCTATTTTTGGAACTGGTAAATTTTTTAAGGAACAAGCAGATGATAAAAAAGAGGATATTTATTCGAATATAGATGATATGCTTAATCAATCATTAAAACCTGAGGAAGAATAAAAGATATCTTTAATTAACTATAAAAAGAGTATATAAATTAATTATGAGTATTGGTTTTTGGCAAATTGCGATTGTAGTTGTGTTGGTAGTTTTACTTTTTGGAAGAGGTAAGATATCGAGTCTAATGGGAGATGTTGCCAAAGGTATAAAAAGTTTTAAAAAAGGCATGAAAGAACCTGAGCACGATCTTACAGAATCATCATCCAAAGAAACGTCTAACGAAGATTCAAATTCAGAAAAAAAATAATTATAAATGCCACAAATTGGATGGTTCGAAATACTAATTATTGTGGTTTTGGCAATACTGATTATAGGACCTAAAGACTTTCCAATAGTTTTGAAGAAAATAGGTAGTTGGATGGGATCTATGAAAAGTTATTTTGCTGAAATTCAGAAAGACATGTCGAATATGAAAAATATAGTTGATGAAGAAGATATCTCCTTAGAAAAAGAATATTCAAATAATACTCAAGATAAAAAAAAAGATGAATGATGAAAATATTAATCAAACCAGTTTTATCGGACATCTTACCGAATTAAGATCAAGACTAATAAAATCTATTGTTTATCTATTTATATTTTTCATTATTTGTTATTTTTTTGCGGAGAACATTTATAGTTTTTTAGTCGCACCATATGCTGAAGCAGTAAAAGATGATGATGTTAATAGACGACTGATTTTTACAGCATTACACGAAACATTTATAACTTATCTGAAAGTTGCATTTTTTACTGCAATGTTCATTTCAAGCCCCATAATACTGACCCAAATATGGAAATTTATTGCGCCTGGGTTATATAAAAATGAAAAAAAGGCTTTATTACCATATTTAATAGCCACCCCAACTTTGTTCTTATTAGGTGGGATGTTGGTTTATTATTTGGTTATGCCTCTAGCAATTAAATTTTTTTTAAGTTTTGAGGCTTCCGCTCAAGTTAATAGTTTGCCAATACAATTAGAAGCTAAAGTTAATGAATATCTATCTTTAATAATGAGATTAATCTTCGCCTTTGGAATCAGTTTTCAATTACCAGTCTTGTTGAGTCTTTTAGCCCGTGTGGGTTTTATAGATTCAATATATTTAAGAAAGAGAAGAAAATATGTAATCGTAATAATTTTTATTGCTGCCGCTATATTAACACCCCCAGATCCAATAACACAAATTGGTCTTGGAATACCTTTGTTAATTCTATACGAATTATCTATATTGTCGGTCAAAATAATAGAAAAGAAGAAAAAAAATGCATGATATTAATTTAATTAGAAATCAACCTGATTTGTTTAAAAAAAAAATTGAAGAAAGAAATACAAATATTGATTTAAAAAATCTATTAAACTTGGATAAAAAGAATAGAGAGCTTATCCAAGACAAGGAAAAATTTGAACAAGAAAAAAAAATTATTTCTAAAAAAAAAGATAAAAGTCAATTTTCACGATCAAAGGATATATCAAAACAAATTGAAAAACTTAGCAAAGAACAGTCCATCATAAAGAATCAAATTAAAGAAATAATTAGTTCTTTGCCCAACATTCCTCTAAAAGATGTTCCTATAGGAAAAGACGCAAATTCAAACAATGAAATAAAAAAATTTGGTGAAGTTGTTAAGTTTAATTTTAAACCGCTCTCGCATTATGAGATTGGCAAAAGATTAGATTTAATGAACTTTGATCTTGCAACCAAAACATCTGGAGCCAGGTTTGTTTTTCTCAAAGGTAAATTAGCTCTTTTAGAAAGAGCAATTGCAAATTTTATGTTAGATATTCATACTAAAAAATTTGGATATCAAGAGATATCACCTCCACTAATAGTTACTGATAATTCAATGTTTGGAACAGGACAACTTCCAAAATTTGAAAGTGACCAATTTGAAATCAAATTAGATGAAGAAAAATTTAGAAAATTTTTAATTCCTACAGCTGAGGTTATTTTAACAAATATTGTGAGAGAATCGTTTATACAAAAAGAAATCTTACCCCTAAGATATGTTGCTTCTACAGCTTGTTTTAGAAAAGAAGCTGGAAGTTATGGTAAAGACACAAAAGGAATGATGAGACAACATCAATTTTATAAAGTTGAATTAGTTAGTATTGTTGAACCAACTAAATGCGTTGAAGAATTAGATAGAATGATTAGTTGCGCTCAACATATTCTTAATCAATTGCAGTTGCCTTATAGAGTCGTTTTATTATCAACTGGAGATATGGGCTTTAGTGCAGAAAAAACTTATGATTTAGAAGTATGGATACCATCTGAAAATAAATATAGAGAAATTTCAAGCTGCTCTTCTTGTGGGCAATTTCAAGCTAGGAGGATGAAAGCCAAGTATAAAAGTAAAAATAATGAGACAAATTTTCTGGGAACATTAAATGGATCTGGATTAGCAGTAGGAAGAACACTGATAGCTATAATGGAAAATTATCAACAAAAAGATGGAAGTATAGTAATTCCTGAAGTTTTAAGATCTTACATGAATGGAGAAAAACTTATAGAATAATTTTCATTGTTTATTTTTTTTATTTAGTATAATCATAGTACAATTTTAGGAGTTAATATGTCAGGTTCAGGTTTTGCACAATTTGTCCCACTAATTTTAATTTTTGTTATTTTTTATTTTTTTCTTATTAGACCTCAACAAAAGAAAATTAAAGAACATAAGTCGATGGTTGCTACCTTGAAAAGAGGTGATGAGGTTATAACTTCTGGTGGTATCGTTGGCACAATAGAGAGAGTTCACGAGGATGATAAAATTGATTTATCAATATCTGAAAACGTGACAGTAAAAGTAGTGAAATCGACAATTCAAAACTTACTATCTAAGGCTGACAGCAAAAAATAATTATATTTTGTGTTATATTTTTCTAAATCAAAAATAGTTATTATATATTCAATAATATTATTTTTATCATTTTTTACCTTTACAAATTTTATAGAAGAGAAAAATAACTTTTTTTTATCAAAAAAAGTTAATTTGGGACTGGACCTTCTTGAATGAGACAATAATTTTTCAAATATCTAAAGATCAAATAAAAAAATTTGAAGATTTCTTTTTAAATAAAGTTAATCCAATAAATGTTTATTTCGATCGTTATAAATCCTATGAAATGGATTATTTTAATACTGATATTGGAACACTCTCCCCCAAAGAGGAAAAGATAACTATCTCGTACTCTAAATTTGGCTTAATCGAAATTAATAATTCTGCGTTAGACCACTCTTTGGAAATAGTAAGAAGAAGAATTGATGAGGTGGGTACTAAAGAACCGACAATTATTAAAAGGGGTAATAATAGAATATTAATAGAATTACCAGGATTAGACGATCCTAATAGAATAAAAAATCTCTTAGGAAAAACAGCAAATCTTACTTTTAGACTTGTCTCAGAAAAAGATAATGATTTTGGCTCAGAAGAATTGTTTTTTGATAATGGAGATGATCAACTGATGGTTAATAAAAGGGTAATGTTGAGTGGAGATAATTTAGTTAACGCAATACCAAAATTTGATAGTTCCAGTAATCAAGCGACAGTAAGTTTCACTTTGGATCGTGTTGGGGCAAAAAGGTTTGGGAAAGTTACATCTCAAAATGTCGGTAAAAGACTTGCAATAATTTTAGATAATAAAATTATTAGTGCTCCCACAATTCAGGAACCGATATTGGGTGGCAATGGACAAATTACTGGAAATTTTACCTTTCAATCAGCAACAGATTTAGCCTTGCTTTTAAGATCTGGAGCTTTACCAGCGCCGCTCAATATAATAGAGGAAAGAACCGTAGGCCCTGATCTTGGAGAAGATTCAATTAAAGCAGGATCTATTTCATTAGCCATAGGTTTTTTACTAGTGATAGCTTATATGTTTTTTAAATATAAGTTTCTGGGTGTCATAGCTAATACCGCTTTAATTTTTAATCTTATACTTCTCGTTGGTATATTAACTTTGCTTGAAGCAACTTTGACTTTACCTGGAATTGCAGGAATTATTTTAACGGTTGGTATGGCTGTTGATGCAAACGTACTAATATTTGAAAGAATTAAAGAAGAAATGAAAAATGAAAAATCAAATATTCACGCATTTGATTTAGGTTACAAAAAGGCACAATCTGCTGTTCTAGACGCAAACGTGACAACATTAATATCTGCAATTATACTTTTTTCCTTGGGATCAGGACCAGTTAAAGGTTTTGCAGTCACTCTTGGGATAGGTATTCTCACTACTTTGTTTTGTTCTTATTTTCTAGCTCGCCATCTATCGTCTTTTTATGTAATGAAAAATAAAGATAAGGAAATTACAATATGATTTTCAAAATATCAAAAGAAATAAAGTTTTCACATTTTTATAAAAAGATGAATATTTTATCTTTAATTTTAATTTTTTTGTCTTTATTCATAATTTTATTCAAAGGCTTAAATTTAGGAGTTGATTTTAAAGGCGGAACTTTAATTGAGATTAGAACAGATAATTCAAATATAAAAATTTCTGAAATAAGACAATCCTTTCTAAGAATGAATTTAGGAGATGTTACCGTTAAGAGATTTGGTAAAGAAAATGATTACCTGGTGAAAATTGAGATGACTGAATCTAATGATGAAAACTTTATAAAATCAATAAATGAAAAATTATCCTCTGATTTAGGTTCTGATATCAATTTTAGACGCGTTGAAAATGTTGGACCTAAAGTTAGTAAAGAATTATTAAAAGCAGGTTTGCTGGCAATAAGTTTGTCCTTGGTAGCTATGTTATTTTATATATGGGTGCGATTTGAGTGGCAATTTAGTTTGGGTGCTATTATAGCATTAATGCATGATGTTATTATTACAGTAGGTATTTTTTCTTTTCTGTCGCACGAAGTGAATTTATCAATTGTTGCAGCAGTTCTCACAATTGTTGGTTATTCTATGAATGATACTGTAGTAATATTTGATCGAATTAGAGAGAATTTAAAAAAATATTCAAAAATTCCAATATCAGAAATATCTAACACATCAACAAATGAGACTTTATCAAGAACTTTAATTACTTCTGTAACCACATTATTAGCTTTATTTTCTATATATATATTTGGAGGTGCTATATTAAAGGGATTCTCTTTCGCGATGATTATTGGAGTGATTATTGGAACTTATTCATCAATATTTGTTGCTACGCCAATACTTAATTATACAAATGTAAATCAAAAAACTGTTTTGAAAGATAATACGGAAAATAATTAATATAAATTTTGTGCCATTACCATAGATAACAACATTGGTAAGGATAAAAGTGTATTTATTCTAGATGCCATTACAGCTTTTTTTAAACATATAGGTTTTTCCTCAGGACTACACTCAACTATGCCAAGAGCTCTCTTTTGATTTGGCCATATAATGAACCACACATTGAAAGCCATAATTAAACCTAACCACATTCCAATACCAATCGCTGTATCTTTTCCACCACCACTAACAACTCCAAGAGCAAGAGCTTGATGAACATATCCATTTAGAGTAGCAACAATTAAACCAGTAACTATTGTTGCCAAAGCAGCCCACCTAAACCAAAAAAGAACTGCTGGGGCTATCACCTTGGTAATAGCTGGTTTTAGTTCATCCGTAAGTTTTGGCATACTTGGTATTTGAACAAAATTTAGATACCACAACAGACCAATCCACATTATTCCGGATATAACGTGTAAATATCTAAACAACCAACTCCAAAATAATTGATCAATAGTCAAATTACCTGCAAAAAACAAATAAACAAAAAGTAAAACAGCAACAACTATTGATAAATGAATTGTTTTTGACAGTGATTGTAAAATAGATCCCATATCCTTCTTATAGCATTATTACGAATAAAAACTAAGCTGTTTTTTTAAACTTGGTGTTGATAATGTTCTTTAGAAAATTGCCCGTATAACTACTAGATATTTCACTAATCTTTTCTGGATTACCTTCCCCAATAATTTGGCCACCATTTACACCACCATCAGGTCCCATGTCAATTATCCAATCAGCGGTTTTTATTACATCTAAATTGTGTTCTATTACTACTACCGTGTTTCCTTGAACTACAAAGGTTTGAAGAATTTCTAATAATTTTTTAATGTCATGTGCATGTAAACCGGTGGTTGGCTCATCTAAAATATACATAGTTCTACCAGTAGATCTCTTTGACAATTCTTTAGCTAATTTTATTCTTTGAGCTTCACCGCCAGACAATGTTGTAGCTTGTTGTCCTATTTTTATATAACCAAGTCCAACTTTTTTTAATGTGAGCAATTTAGTTCTTACTGATGGTATATTTACAAAAAAATCACAACCTTCATCTACAGTCATATTCAATATGTCCGTAATATTTTTATCTTTATATTTAATTTCTAATGTTTCACGATTATATCTGCTACCTTTACAAACATCACAAGCAATATAAACATCTGGTAAAAAATGCATCTCATAAGTTATTACACCGTCACCCTCACATGATTCACATCTTCCTCCTTTAACATTAAAAGAAAATCTGCCCACCTTATATCCTCTAGCTTTTGAATCGGGTAAATTAGCAAACCAATCTCTTATCGGTCCAAAAGCTCCAGTATAAGTTGCGGGATTTGATCTAGGGGTTCTTCCAATGGGCGATTGATCAATGTCAATAATTTTATCTATTAGCTCTACACCTTTATAATTTTTAAAGGGTTTCGGTAATTTTCTTGATTTGTTATTATTGAGTATTAAATTTAGAGCATTATACAAAGTATGAATTAATAGAGTCGATTTTCCACTACCCGATACACCTGTTACACAAGTAAAGGTTCCTAATGGAATTTTTAGATTTATGTTTTTTAAATTATTGCCTGTAGCACCTAATATTTCTAAAAATCTCCCATTTTTTGCTAATCTTCTTTTATTTGGAATATGAATATTTTTTTTTCTGGATAAATAGTTTCCTGTAATACTATTTTCATTTTTTAATATTGTTTGTAATTCACCTTGTGCAACTATATTTCCACCATTAATTCCTGCATCAGGACCAAGGTCAATAATGTGATCAGCATTTTCAATTGTTTCAGTATCATGCTCAACTACTATGACAGTATTGCCTAGATCTCTAAGTCTTTTTAATGCATTAATTAATTTGACGTTATCTTTTTGATGTAAACCAATTGAAGGTTCGTCCAAAACATACAATACACCTGTAAGTCCTGATCCAATTTGTGATGCCAATCTTATTCTTTGAGATTCTCCACCTGATAAAGTTCCTGATTCACGTGACAAAGTTAAATAATCCAAACCTACGTTTAGCAAAAAGTCTAATCTTTCGCTTATTTCTTTTAAAATATGCTGTGAAATTTTTTTCTCTTTTTCACTAAGTTTATTGCTAAGATCCGAGAACCACTTTTTTGCATCGGATATAGATTTTCTAGCAACTTCACTGATATTCAAATTGTCAATTTTTACACATAAAGCCTCATCTTTTAATCTCAATCCTTTACATTTTTCACAATCAGATTCACTTTGATATTGAGAGATTTCTTCTCTTTTCCATTCGCTCTCGGTTTCCAAATATCTTCTTTCTAAATTATTAATAACAC
>LUMJ01000278.1_pt1 | contig 17154 bp, 13 predicted proteins | sample 729631 | NCBI WGS metagenome assembly LUMJ01 (sample SAMN03860266, study PRJNA289734) | marine metagenome | biome: seawater column; feature: ocean; material: water; isolation source: Red Sea water column Station 22 - depth 500m | place: Saudi Arabia: Red Sea | collected 2011-10-15 | depth 500 m | reverse complement strand
ACACGCTTTCCAAGCGTGCTGATTAAACCGCTCTCACATCTCTCCACGTTGTCCAAGTTCATATATTTCAACAATATTCTTTCTTATTTCTGATTGAATATTACCACAAAAAAACTTTTATCGGGTAATAAATGGTTGCCGAAAGTTGCCGAGAGAGATTCGAAGATTCTAAATGACCTCTAAATGATTCATATTTGAATCGTATCGGGTCTAAACTTTTTTTTGGAATCTTTTATCGTTAAAAGAATTAAACCCCGAGAATGAATCGATTTCAAGTAAGATACCGGGGTATAAACTAATGACCGGCCCATATATCAAGGTACACCCCCCTTTTTTTGAGAAAGCATGCTTTATATTTGGCTAAAGGTGAGTGTGAGAGAGACGAAGACGTTAAAAAAATTTTAAAAAATTTAATTATTTGGGTTTTCTTCTTCATCTTCAATTATATCTTTTGGCTTAACGAGGGATTCATCAAAAACATAAGTTAATCCTCCCCACTCGTTATCCTCCCAATGACCAACGGGACAATCGCCATTGACCGCCATTGTATTAACCCAATCAATAAATTGTTGTTTAGTCATATCTTTAAATTTAGTTTGCTTTCCATAACTAATCCCGTCCACTCCCTCGAATTCGGGACGATAAAAAGGTCCGTCTTCTTCTTTGTGAGTCCTAACGTTAAGAATCATGTTATAAAACGCCTCGACTTGATTCAAAACACCGTTCGTAAATCCGGCTTGATAAATACGAAAAGTATCATATTCATTTTTCAATTCAGGATGGGTGTCGGCAAGTTCACGCAACTTTGCTAAATAAGCATCATTTGCATCTGCATCTTTGGAGGCAAACCTTTCGTGTAAATAAGTTTTTGTTTTCTTCATATATCTTTGTAGCGTAGCAAAACATAACAATTGCTGCTAGGTCCTTGGTCCGATGGTTGGATAAATCCTTGCTGCAGGGCCCGTGGCCGGGTAGCCTGAAATGTTTTGAGCAATGAAATGTTACGTTACAAACATTCTATCATTAAATTGAATTTATCGAATCAAAAATTATCACACTGAACATTCTTCGCTGTTAAGCGGTCAGACGGTCAGTCTTACCTTCTGATCGGTTATATAGCAAAGAGTGGTTCCTCTTACCGCTCTGACCGATTGTGTAACCAACAACATCTGCAAGGTGGAAAAATGAATCAAAACGTGGTATAATGCAATTAACAATAAGTTCAGGCCGAAATGCCGGCGATCCCGGAGCCTCGAAGAAAATTGTAGCTCTTCACTACTCTGTTCATCTTCACTTTTTGGAAACAATAAAATTAACACACCCTTGTGGTGTACTTTGTTTTTAAGTGAGGTCCGTATGAATACAATACAACCAGACAGCTTGTTATCAGAAAAAGAAACAGCTGCTCTTTTGCATATATCCCCTCGAAAACTTCAAGATGACCGCGCCAACCGTAGAGGTTTGCCGTACACAAGAATAGTACGGAAAATTTTCTATGACCGCAAAGCTATTGAAATCTATCTAAGGGAAAACACTGTTGCACACGCATAAAAAAAGAGCCCATTGTGGGAACGGGCTCCTGGATTTTTTACATGCTACAATATAATGATAATAAAAAAAAAATTCTTCAAATGGAATTACCTTTGGTTCCTCTTCCTTCTAAATCAGGAGGAATGCATTTAACTTTATTTTTAGAAGAAAAAATAGAAGCGAAATTGGTGCGGAAATTATTAAATTGTTTGAGAGCACAATTGAATCTCCCAAAAGATACAGAAATTTTTCCCAAGCAAGATAAAATAGAAAAAGGAGCTGTGGGTTCATGTATTAATCTTCCCTACTCTGCAGAATTTGATAAGTTTGGGGAATTCAAGCGTATCCAATCGCAAGATATTGTTTCGAATGATAAGTTTCACGCCTTAATAAAAAAATATGAACTAAAAAAAGATGATACTTACCTACCACCCCTCTCGATAGAAAAAGAGGATCCTATCCTTAAACTAAAAGATGCCAGAAAAGGAAACTGGCACAATATTTTTAGAAGCGCCGTAGCTAGTCTGCATATGAAGGGGCTCAGTAAAAAGGCGATCATCGAATTACTGCGTCCTCGATTAGATGATCCAAATAAAACCTGTGATCTTGAACAATTATTCAGTAATCTAGATAAATTTAATTCATCAAGAAAAAATATTGATTCTTCCTATTTGCTTAAGGACTTAGTTAATTATCAAGTTAAGGAGATTAATTATCTCGTTGATAAAATTATTCCTGATGCAGGTCTTGTTATCTTTGCTGGTAATCCTAAATCGGGAAAAACATTCTTTGCCATCCAGTTAGCTTTAGCCATAGCAAATGGAAAAACATTTTTGAATTATCCGACAACAAAAGGGTTTGTGAGTTGTCATCTATTCGAAGATAATATGGATCGCTTGAAAAGACGCTTAAATTTTATGAACATTAAGTCGGCAGAATATGACAATGTTCAAATAAACCATCAGCGAATATCCATAAATGAAGGTTTAATCAAAAAAATGGAAAGCGAGTTTCTTTTACATCCTACTACTAAATTATTTATCATTGATACCCTTCAAGATGCCAAAGGGGCAGGAGGTAAAGGTAATGCTTATGAGAATGATCAATTACGACTTGCCCCTCTTCAAAGTTTTGCAATGAAATACAAGGTGGTTGTTTTTTGCATCCATCATTTAAAAAAATCCAAAAAAGATATGGACGATGATATTCAACGCCTCTCGGGTTCTATGGCCATAACTGGGGCTGCTGACTTAATAATGCAATTAAAGAAAGAGAGAGGTAAAACTTCTGCTGAATTATCTGTGGAAGGACGTGATATCGAATACCAGAATTTGTTGATTGATTTTGATGGAGACACATTTGAATGGATTAATCAGGGTGACTATAGCCAGGCAAAATATTCGAAAGAAAAAAAAGAAATTTTAGATTTTCTCGATAGACATCGATCTCAAGAATTTTCACCTAAAGAAATTGCTAATCATTTGGGAAGACAAACTAAACAAGAAGTCAATAATATTACACGTCTTTTACGAAAACTACTCGGTGCCAATGATATTTTACAACCAATTAAAGGTAAATATAGCAGTTTACCATTTTGAGTCATGTAGATTTTAAATTGGAATACTACAACCCTTAACAATCTCCTTTGTTGGTGGTAGAGTAATTAATATGTTTTGTATAAGAGCAGATATCCCAAATGAATTATCTCTAATAGATGATGAATTAAAAGCAATTTATCATGACTGTTAAAGATTTTTAATTATCACATAATTTTCTCACTGTATTTTCTACAGCATTTTTTGTAAAACTTAAATCTTGATCAGTAATAACTAAAGAGGGATAAAATTTTGAAGATGCTTTTAAAATACCTTCCTTTCGTAATGATCTATTGTACTCTGATGCAATTTTTTTATCTGAGTGTTTAGTATTTCGATAATTTGTACATTCTAAATCACTAAACATAACTTCAAAAATAGTTTCTACGCCAATAATCTTATGTTTAATGCCAGAACGACTAAGCAAATCAGATTGTAACTTTTGTAAGTCTAATCCAATTATATTTAATTTTTCAAAACTTGTCGGTCTTGATAAAATTTCAATTGTTTTTAAGCCAGCAACAGCAGCCAAAGGATTACCAGACAATGTTCCCAGTTGCATTAACCATTTATCTTGTTCAACAATTGTTTTATCAAAACATTTCATAATCTCTTTATTTGCTCCTATAGATGCAAGAGGAAACCCTCCTCCAATAACTTTTCCAAGTGTGCAAATATCAGGAATAACTCCGTATCTTTCTTGTGCACCTCCAAGTGCAAGTCTAAAACCTGTTACAATTTCATCAAATATAAGTAGAGCATTATATTTATCACAAAGCATTCGTAAACCTTCTAAAAAACCAGGTTGAGGAGGAATTATTCGTTGTAAAGGCTCGGTTATAATAGCAGCTATATCCAAATTTTCATTAAGTATGGACTCTACCGCTTTTAAATCATTAAATGGAGCTATTAATATTTGATTAGTTACTTCTGGAGGAATACCGCCACTATCAGGAACGGCTAAAGGAAAGTTAACCTCAGTTGTTGGAGCTAAACTCATTTGAGCTTCAGCGCTCATTCCATGATAGCCACCTTCGAATTTAAGAATTTTGTTTTTACCAGTATAAGCTCTAGCTAGTCTAATAGCATACATGTCCGCTTCACTACCCGATGTCACATAACGAATTTGCTCACAACACTTTACTGTCTGACAAATTATCTCTGCCAACTCTATACCTCTTGAGTTATTAGCAAAGAATGTCATCCCTTTTGAAAGTTGTCTAAATACTTCTTCTAAAACCTCTGGGTGTCCATGGCCAACTATCATCGGTCCTGAACCAATTAAATAATCAATATACTTATTCCCATCCTCATCCCAAACGTGACTTCCTTTGCCATGAGAAATAATTAAATTTGGATCAAAATTACCAAATCCTCCTCCAGGTAGAATTTCTCTTGCCCGTTTTACCCAATCTTCCTGAGTATTTAATTTTTTCATGTATATACCTTAATAGGATCTCCAAGAATATCTTCACTTGGTTGAACACCAAGCCCAGGCTGTTCTGGAAGATGTAGATGTCCATTTTGATTGCGTGGACCAAAACCTGGAGAAACATCAGTCGTTAACATATCTTGACAAGCCCATACTGCACGACAATTTGCATCTGGAATAGTTGATGCTAAGTGTAAAGCTTCCGTATCAGCTAATACTGAGCCTCCAGTTGCCATCACAAACATATCAATTCCAAAAGAGAGAGCAACGTCACGTATACGAGACGCTTTAGTTAATCCACCGACACGGTTAAGTTTGATTCCAAATATCTCAGCAATACCGTCTTTTGCAATACGAATAGCATCTTGTAAAGTAACAAGTGATTCATCAATACTAACTGTAGTAGAGTGTTTTTTGGAAATAGCTTCAATATCGTCCAGTGTTTCGCATGGTTGTTCAATAATAACATTTAAGTTTTCAACACTACTCATTACTTGTAGCGCTTGTTGACGAGTCCATCCGCGATTAACGTCGTACAAAAGAACTTCGTTTGGTTTTTTCGAAGACTCCACCTCTTTGATACGTTCAATATCGTGTTCAACATTTCCTCCGATCTTAACAGAATGAGCAACATAACCTCTACTGCGATATTTATTCATTACTTTTATCGTATCCTCAATATTTTTTGTCCCTATGGAAGAAGCAATTGGTTTAGGTGTTCTTGAGCCACCCCCCATCAGATCAGCGATAGGTTTGTTTGCTACTTTGCCAGCAATGTCCCAGCATGCCATATCTATAGGAGACTTCGCATACAAATGACCTGGTAGAGCTAAATCCATAGTGCGTTCGATATTAAGAATCTCACAGGGGTTTAGACCAAGAATAAAAGGTGCTATGGTCTCAATCCCTGCCCTGATCCCAGGACCATGGGCAGGCAAATAAGTATGCCCCCATGGTGTGCCTTCACCCCATCCGATAAAGCCAGCATCGGTCTCGATTTTTACAAAACTAGCGTCAAGACATTCAAATTTAAGCCGCCCCCCTGAAAGCCAATAGGGATGTTCCAGCGGCAGGTCTTGTTGATAAACAGAAATGCGGGTGATCTTCATGGGCAGACCACAATATTGCCCGTGTGTTTCTTCGCGATGAAGGCTGATTGCGCTTCTTGCAAATTCTCTAGCGGGTAGGTTGCGGCCAGCACTGGTTTGATGGCGCCGCTTTCAATATATCCCACCAGTCGTGGCGTCACATCTTGGTCGATGACTGTTGACCCTGTGAAAGTCAAATCGCGCAAATAAAAAGTCCGCAAATCGAGCGTTACTATCGGCCCTGCGATCGCACCCGAACAGGTATACCGACCGCCCCGTTCAAGGCAGTCAATCAAATGCGGCCAATAATCACCGCCGACAATATCCGCCACCACTGTTATCTTGTCATCGCCCAAAACTGATTTAAGATGACCCGGCACGCGCGGTAAAACCCGATCTGCCCCAAGTGCGGTGACGTCATCATGCTTGACCTCTGATGCCAAGGCGATCACCCTTGCGCCGTGTAATTTAGCCAATTGCACCAAGGCACTACCAACCCCGCCTGAAGCTCCTGTTACAAGAATAGTATCTTTTTCATCAACATTGGCACGTGTTAACATTCCTTCTGCTGTAGAATATGAACATGAAAAAGTCGCTAGTTCCTTTGATGATAATGGTGAATTAATTGTAATAGCATTAACTGAAGGTATAACGGCATACTCAGCAAAACCACCATCGAATTCTGATCCAAAATAACCAACTTTATTTTTATCTTCTGGATTGTTTATATCACGTATCCAATTATCGGTTATTACCCTCTCTCCTATTCTTTTATTCTCAATATTATTACCTACTTCCACAATCTCACCACACACATCTGCTCCTTGGATTCTTGGAAAAACAATGGGATTACCTCCCCATGTAGGATCATGCAAATCAATCGAATCAAATGCTTCTCCTGTTGTTTGATCTCTGACTTTTTTTGAATACCAGCCTGAACGTGTATTAACATCTGTGTTATTTAATCCACAAGCATGCACTTTAATAAGTACTTCATTTTCTTTAGGTATAGGGCAAGGCCATTCTTGATGATAAACTAGTTTATCAAGCCCTCCATGTCCCATTGTTACAAACGCCTTCATGGTCTGGGGTATAATCATAAATTTTCTTCTTCTAAATATTCACGCGGCTTTAGATTTTTCGGGTCATAAGCTGCCTCGCTAAGCACTATTGCTTTACGACTTTGATCAGCAATAATAACTTCAAGAGTAGTGTTTGGTTTAGAAGCTTCAGGTTTGACATAAGCAAAGGCAAGGATTTTTTTTACAGTGTGACTATAAACAATTGACACGATTGATCCAACAAGTCGTCCCTCATTTAAAACTGCCTCACCTCCATTACCATCTTCTGTGTCGTTTGACTCAATTGCTAAGTATACACATAACCATGGCAAGTTATTAATGTCTGATAAAGTTTTATCTTTTCCTAAAAAAGTCTTAGTAGTATCGACAAAATTCATGACATTTGCTTCTGGTAACGTCACTTCATTTGTTAATTCTGATGCACCTTTAAATCCTTTTTCCATTCTCATGACATTCATCGCGAAAGATCCATAGTTAATTATGTTATGTCTTTTGCCATGCTTCATCAGAGTTTTATAAACATCTAAACATGCGCTACTTGGCATATGTAATTCCCAACCTAGTTCACCTGCATATGACATTCGAAGAGCCCATACTTTATGTCCTGCTACTGTAATTTCTTTTGCTTTTAACCAAGGAAAATTATTATTATCCAATTTTGTATGTGTACATTGTGATAAAACATTTCTTGCAAGTGGACCGTTGATAGTAAGAGCAGACCATTTTGTAGATAGACATTTAATCAAAACATCTTCACCATTACTATTAAATTTTAAATGGTCTAATAGACGTTGTTCAAAAAATGCTGCGCAAACGAGATAAAAACTATCCTCTGTAAATTTTGATATAGTCAATTCAATTTCAATTCTACCTCTTACATTAAGAAGATAAGACAATGTAATTGCGCCAACTTGTTTTGGCATTTTATTGCTTGTCAAACGATCCAAAAGCTTAAATGAGTCTTTTCCACTAACAAGTATTTTTGTAAAAGCACTTACATCCATAACTCCAACTGCATTACGAACCATCTTTACTTCTTTGCACACAATATTATCAATTATATTACGTTGGAAAGAATATTTGTCTTGTTGAGCTTCACCATCAATTGCAAACCAGCGTGGTCTTTCAAATCCATAAACTTCTTCAAATACAGCTCCTTGGGATTTAAGTTTTTCATAAATTGGTGAAGGTTTAATAGGTCTTCCAGCTAATCGATTAAAATGAGGAAAAGGAATTTCATGGCGAAGACAATAGTCTTCTTTTGCTTTTATGATTTGCCAATCTTTAGTTGCGTAATTACCAAAACGTCTAGGATCAAACTCTCGCATTGATATATCTGCAGCGCCGTGAACCATCCATCTTGCAAGTTCTCTAGTCAATCCTGGACCCCAACCAATACCAATTTGTGTGCCACAACAGCACCAATAATTTTTTACACCAGCTGCAGGACCAATGAGAGGATTTCCATCAGGTGGATGGGAAATAGCACCATGCACCTCTCTTGTAATGCCCAATTCTCTGAGAATAGGCATGCGATTGAGACTTTCTTCTAACCAGGGCATGACTCGATCATAATCTGGATCAAACAAATGATTTTCAGCTTCCCAAGGGCAATAATCCTCCCAAACTGTATTAGGATTTGATTTTTCATAAATTCCTATGAGTGCTTTCTGCTGTTCCTGACGGATATATCCTGACACTTTTTTATCATCTCTTATAACGGGCAATTCTTTTTCCAGATTATTAAATTCCTGCACTGATTCGGTGACAAAATAATGATGAGTCATAGAGGTCATAGGCAGTTGTAAATTTGACCATTCACCCATTTGCCTTGCATATGTTCCTCCTGCATTGACAACATGCTCACACTGAATGTCGCCTTTTTCAGTTGTCACAAGCCATTCACCTGAAGGTAATTGACTAATATTTGTAGCGCGACATTGACGAATAATTCTGGTACCTAAGGCTCTTGCCCCAATTACCATTGCCATTGTTACGTTTGTTGGATCTACATGCCCATCATCAGGGGTGTGCAGCGCACCTAATACACCATCTATATTATAAAATGGATGAAGTTCAGCAATACGTTGAGGTGAGATAAGTTCAATATTGAAATTTAGCGCTCTACCTACTGATAATGTATGTTTCAACCAATCCATTTCATCATTAGTGTATGCCAATCTTAGAGATCCACAATTATGCCAAGTCACGGCCTGACCGGTTTCTTTTTCGAGCCCCCCAGAATATAAACCGATATTATAATCAACACATTTTCCTAGACTAAACGAACTTGTTGAATGTGTTATTTGGCCAGCAGCATGCCATGTGCTTCCACTTGTAAGTTCACCTTTTTCTAAGAGCACAACATCATTCCAGCCCTCATGAGCTAAGTGATATGCCAAACCACATCCCATAATTCCACCGCCAATAATAACAACTTTAGCTTGCTTTGGAAAAATCTGCTCTGCCATTATCTTCTTAATTTATTGATATAAGTCTTATTTTCTCTAGACACATCTACCGTACAAATATACAATAATCAATAATGAATCAAACAAATGTATCACAAATAGCTTTACAACGTTTATCAAAAGATTTTGGAGATTTTACCCCTGAAGTTCAAAAAGCAGCTAAATACATTCTAGAAAACCCAAGAGATGTTAGTGTTTCAACCGTTCGAAAAATAGCCTTCTCTGCTAAAGTCAAACCAAATACGATGGTTCGAATGGCTAGAGATATAGGTTTTAATGGATATGATGAATTTAGAGAACTATTCCGTAATGCAGTTCGAGATGGCACAGCTGGTTTTCCTGAACGAACAAAATGGCTACAAGATATTCGTAAAGAAGGTTCATTGGGAAAAGTATATGCTGATATGATTCAAGGAACTCTAAATAACATTGAGGATACCTTTGCTAATATATCTGTCGAGTCATTAAATGCAGCAGCATCACTAATTTGGAAATCACGCAATATATATACTTTAGGAGTCGGGGTAAATAATGCTAATGCAAAAAATTTTACTTATTTGGCTACAACTGGGATGATACATTTTCATGCTATTCCTAAATCTGGCTCTACTGCAGTTGATGAATTGGCATGGGCAGATAAAAGAGATACTTTAATTGCAATTACATGCAAACCCTATCGAAAAGAAGTAATTGAATCTCTAGAAATAGCAAAAAAGCAACGTTTAAAAATAATTAGCATTACAGACAGTCTTGCTAGTCCAATCATACAACCATCTGATCATCATTTTATAATTTCAAATGATACTCCCCAGTTTTTTCCTTCCTCAGTTGCAACGATTGCACTTTTAGAAACATTATTATCTTTTGTAATATCACATAGCAGCAAAAAGATTGTTAGAAGAGTAAAAACGTTTCACCGTCGACGTTCAGAAATTGGAATTTACCACGAAACTAAATATGATGAAAAATAAGCATGAAATTTAATAGAAAAATATTGCCGAGTACAAATACGGTTCAAAATTATAATAATAAAAAAAGACCTTTTGAAGATAATATTAATTTTGAAGAATTAAGATCCTACAGATTAAATAGAGTAAAAAAAGAATTAGAAAAACAAAACCTAGAAGCCTGCCTCTTATTTGATCCTGTCAACATTCGTTATGCTTTAGACACAACTAACATGAGTGTCTACAATATGCATAACCTTACCAGGTATTGTTTTATTCCTGTTGATGGTCCAACAATATTATATGAATATTTTAACTGTGAAAAATTTTCCAATCATCTTCATTTAATTGACGAAATTAGACCCGCTATTACTTGGGATTATTTTAGTCATGGTAATAAAGCGGATGAACAATTAAAAAAATGGGTACAGGAAATAAAAGAGATCACTGATACATATTGCAAAAACGCAAAACGGTTAGCTATTGATGTTATTAACGGTCCTGCAGTTGAAGAATTGAATAAAATAGGTCTATCAGTTGTTGATGCAAAATCAGTTGTAGAACAAGCTCGAGTGATAAAATCTACTGATGAGTTGCAATGCTTAAAAGCAGCTATTGAAGTTGCTGAAAAAGGAATTTCTAAAATGAGAGAAGAATTAAAAGCAGGAATGACAGAAAACGAGCTGTGGTCGATTTTGCACAAAATAAATATTGATCATGGAGGAGAATGGATTGAATGCCGACTATTAACGTCTGGTGAAAAAACCAATCCTTGGATGCAAGAATGCAGTAACAAAATTATTCAATCTGGGGAAATTGTAGCCTTTGATACTGATATGGTAGGTCCTTATGGATACTGCGCAGATATCTCTAGAACCTTTGTAGAAGGGAATAATTTTACTAATGAGCAAAAAAAACTTTATGAGATGGCTGTTGAACATATTACGTTTAATGCAAACCTAATTAAAAACGGAATGTCCTTTAAAGAGTTCACGGAAAAGTCATGGAAACTTCCTGAAGATTATTATGAGAATCGTTACTCTTGCATGGTTCATGGCATTGGTTTGTGCGATGAATGGCCTTTGATTAAATATCCAACAGATGGGGGGCAAAGAGATGGCTACTTTGAAAAAAATATGACCATTACTGTTGAAAGTTACATAGGTAAAGTTGGTGGCAAAGAAGGGGTGAGACTAGAACAAATGTACCGCGTTGGAGATCAACATCTTGAGTTAATGTCATTACACCCCTTAGAGCAAATTTAATGACAGAAGTAACTAAAACTCTGGATGCAAAATATTACATTGATCCTAAATATTTTGATGTTGAACAAAAAAAACTTTTTTCAAAAACTTGGCAATTTGCATGTCATGCATCAGAAATACCTCTACCTGGTAGTTATAAGACATTTGAAATTGCAGGGGAGCAACTAGTTGCTGTAAGAGATAAACATAAAGAAGTTAGAGTTTTCTATAATGTGTGTCAGCATAGAGCACATCAATTGCTTGAGGGAATGGGGCAAAAAACTTCTATTGTTTGTCCTTATCATGGCTGGGCATATAATCTTGATGGGAAATTTTTAGGAGGGCCAAATATTAAATCTGTTCTTGGTTTAAATAAAAACTCTATTTGCTTGAATGAAGTACGGGTGGAAGAATTTTTAGATTTCATTTTTATTAATCTAGATTCCAATGCAAAAACTATGGATGAATGGTTTCCGAGAGTTCGTGAAGAGCTATTGGAATGGATTCCTCATTGGCAGAAATTGCAACCCCTAGAATGGGTTGAAGTTTCAGAACGTTGTAATTGGAAAATTTCGGTTGAGAATTATAACGAATGTTATCATTGTTCTATAAACCATCCAACATTTGCAAACGGTGTAATTGATCCTAAATCTTATAATATCAAACCTCAGGGTAAAAGTTTACGACATACAACAAGATGTCAAAACCTAGAAAAAATGACATATAATATAGAATCACAATATAAGCATTATGATGAATACTCGAGCTGGTTTCTTTGGCCAATGTTTAGTTTTCAGGTATATCCCGGAAATATTCTTAACACATATCATTGGAGAACAATTGATACTAATAATGTAATTTTATGGAGAGGATGGTATTCAGTTGAAGGAAAAGAAAATGAAACTATTCGAAAATTAGCAAAGCAAGATAGAGAAACTACTGTAGAAGAAGATATCGGCTTGGTTGAATCAGTACACCAAGGACTTAATTCAAAAGGGTATAAAGGTGGGCCACTAGTAATTGATCCAAAAGAAGGTGTCCACTCGGAACACTCTGTTATGTATTTGCAGCAATGGTTGAAAGAGGCAATAAATGATATCTGAGCTTTCCATGCCAACAAAGTGGACGAGTGATCAAAAGCTATTTCCTTATCAAGTTGGTTTTACAAGTCCTCCTTTTGACTTTGATGCAGCACCATCTGATTTTTTACGACTTTGCCCCCCTAGTGTTGGTGTGCATGGAAGAATGATGCATATCCCAAATTATAATCATCAGCTAGAAGATCGAAAAGACAACTTTCATTTATTAGAAGAATTTGTGCATTGTATGTCACGAAATGGAGTTGATACTTGCGGTCAAGTAGGATCAAACTGGGTGCATGCAAGTAATCTTGGTGTGGAGGGTATTAAAAGTTTTTGTAATAATCTCTCAGATCAATATGAAATAAAATTTCACATGGCAGGTTATGACATGATTGAAGCTTTGAGATTTATGAATGTTGAAAAAGTTGCCTTAAATGCCGCTTATCATTGGCCTGATTGGTGGCAGGGTACTGTAAATTTTTTAAAAGAAGCAGGTTTTGATGTAGTTTGGGCAGGTAATTTTGTTGATCAAGGATGGTTTAAAACGCAAGAGGAAGTTAATGCAAAAAGATGGATATTTGATAGTGATCTCGCACTCAAAAGTTTTGTTTATGTCGCAAATAAAGCCCCCAAGGCTGATGCAATTTTAATTAATGGTATGTGTAATTTTCGAACAGGGAAAAATAGTTTACCTCAAAGACCTATTCATCTTGTTCAGGAATTAGAAAAAAAAATTGGAAAATTAATTATTGGTCATGATATTGCCTTATATTGGGCCCTATTAAAAGATTTAAGCTTGCCACCTATAGCTTCTCACGGTCAATTGCTTGAAAGTTTAAGATGAAAAAAATTATTGCCTTGTGGGCTGTACCTAGATCAACATCTACTGCTTTTGAATATATGATGAGGCAACGTAAAGACTTTGTTTGTTTACATGAACCATTTGGTGAAGCATGGTATCAAGGTGAAAATCCATTGTGGCCTCGCTTTAAACCTGGAGAGAAAACGACACCTGGTTTAACAATCGAAAGTGTTTGGAAAGATATTCAAGAAAAAGCTAAAGAAAATCAAATTTTTTTTAAAGACTTTCCTCATTATCTCAATCATGTCTGGACACCTTCTTTTTTAGAAAATTTCATCAATATTTTTTTAATACGAAATCCATCTAAAACGATCACTTCCATTTTTGATAAATGGCCAGATTTTGATGAACTAGAAGTAGGTTTTCCAGAACAAAGAGCATTGTTTGATTTACTAAATGCTTTGACTGATAAAGTCCCAATAGTCATTGACAGTGATGATTTGCTAGAAAAACCTGAAAAAATGGTTGAAAAATTTTGTGTTGCAACAGGCATACCTTATATAAAAGAAGCACTTCAGTGGGATTCAAATGCTGACACAAGCATTTATAGTTGGTGGGATGGAGGAAGTTTTCATAAAAATCTTAGTCAATCTTCAGGTCTTAAATATCAAAAGCGGAATTATCTTGATATTGATCAAACCCCTTATAGAGTTAAGCAGGTCTATCGACGCATGCTGCCTCATTATGAACATTTATACAAACACAGAGTAATTATATAGTTAGTCAATGCTTGAGTAAGAAAAAAATTTATATAAATATTATTTATTTGAATACATAATACATGGAGTTAAAACTTTGAACTATTATCAAAACTTTATCAACGGAAAGTTTGTTGATGGTTCTGGTGGTAGAATTACTGTCACTAATCCTGGCAACAATAAAATTGTCGGAAAGCACGCAGTAGCTGATAAACAAGATGTTAACGAAGCTGTGCAAGCTGCAAAAAATCTGCATCAAGAAGGAACATTATATAATTTGCGACCTGTTGAACGTGGTCGTATGGTTCAATCAATGGGAACATACATATTAAAAAATAAATCAGAGTTAGCAGAACTCTTAACTCGTGAACAAGGTAAACCGTTATGGGAGAGTCATTTAGAAATTGAGGGTGCCGCTCGGTATTTTGAATATTATGGTAATCAAGCTGAAACGTTAGAAGGAAAAACAATTCCCCTTGGAAAAGACTATTTAAGTTTAACTGTGAACGAACCTTATGGTGTTTCAGCACAGATTATACCATGGAATTATCCTTTAGAGATGTCAGCAAGATCTCTATCTGCAGCTCTTGCGACAGGTAACGCGTGCGTAATTAAGTCACCGGAGTTAACACCTATTACTCATTATATATTTGCCAAAGCAGCTATTGATGCTGGTCTGCCAAACGGAGCGGTGAACATTGTTTGTGGATTTGGAAAAGAGGCTGGAGCCACACTAGCATCGCATCCTGAAATTAATCAAATAGTATTTACTGGTTCAGTAACAACAGGCAGATCTATTGCAACTGCTGCTGCAAAAAATATTGTGCCATCTGTACTGGAGCTTGGTGGAAAATCAGCAGCTATTGTATTTGATGACGCCGATTTGGATTTATTTGAAAATAATATACGTTGGGGAATTTTTTTTAATGCAGGACAGGTTTGTTCTGCAATGTCACGTGTTATTGTTCATGAAAAGCGATACGATGAAGTACTTGAGAGAGCTCATAAAGTGGCTTCATCTCTTTCTGTTAATGAAGGTATTAACTTCCCAAGTTTTGGTAATAATATGGGTGCAATGGTTTCCGAAAAACAAAGAGACAGAGTAGAGAATATGGTTAGTAAAAGTATAGATGAAGGAGCAAAAATAATTTGTGGTGGTCATAAATTAAATAGAGAAGGGGCATTTTTTGAACCTACAGTTCTAACTTGTAGCCCTGATAACAGCATTGCCAAAGAAGAAGTGTTTGGTCCGGTCTTAAGTGTAATGCGTTTCAATAATGATGAGGAAGCAATAAGTATTTCCAACAGCACTGACTTTGGACTTGTTGGTGGAGTATTTACAAAAGATTTGGACCGAGCAACATATTCTGTTGGAAAAATTCGAGCAGGCCAAGTGTTTATAAATGAATGGTATGCAGGAGGAGTAGAAACTCCATTTGGCGGATACGGTAAATCAGGATATGGAAGAGAGAAAGGTCGAGAGGCTCTTTGGAACTATGTTCAAACTAAAAATATAACTATTCGAAAGTAAAAATTAATTATAGCTCAACAATCTCCTTGGTTGATGGTAAGATAATCGGGATGAAGTTTTTTTATCTTATCGTAAATTTTATTATTCAATTTTTCTTAACGGTATTTTTTGGAACAACAGTATCAGATGTTAATGTGAAACATAAAAAACAATCCTATTATTTGATGGGGTTAAGATTATTCTTTCTAACATCTATCGTGCTCCTATTTATTTTTTTTATCTATTATTGGATATCACGACATCAAACTTAAAACTTTACACAGTAGATACAAACGCCCCGTATGAACAAAGTTCTTAACAGGGCGCTTTTCCCACCCAGCGATACTGGTGCAGAAACTTAAAAGAAGTACCAAATGATGATGTAGATTAATCCTACCCACCAAATAATATTTCCAAGTAGCCAACAAATCATCTTAACCCCTTTCTTTAAATTTCTTCGCCAAGTGTTCAGCTTGGATATGTAAATATCTTTGCAACGCTTTTAGAGTTTTCCAACCACCCTGAGCTTGCACTTCTGCAATAGACCAACCCGACTTAATAAGATCGTTGGCCCCCATGTGTCGTAGTTGATGAAAATTAAAATTTAACTCAGCGTCTCGAACAAGCAACTTCCAATAACCCTCAAAAGAGTGTCTTGATTTAATGGGAAAGAAACGCCCGTCTAATGTTGTAGGCAAAGACTTTAATTCTTTCATAGCCAAAGGACTTAAGCCAATTCTTCTTGGTGTATCGTTCTTTGTTTCTCTAATTAGAGCTGTGCCATTAAAAAAATCTACATCTTTTGCTTTAAGATTAAACAATTCTTGTCTTCTCATTAAAGTTTCACGAGCGACAATAATTATTTGCCTCATAAAATGTAAGGGTCTTCTTTTACGATTAGGATAAGTTATTAATCTTGCTTTATCCATATACTGATTTTTTAACTTACCTGAGACTGCAAAATTAGTTTTCCTCGCTTGCTCTAATAGTCTCTCCCACTCTTCGTTAGACAAAGTTTTATCAATGCTCTTTCTTTCCTTCGGTTTTTCTACTAACGAAACGGGATTAAAATTAACGGGTATATCCATTTCACGCCTCCCTTTGTTAATTGCTCTCGAGATTAATCCAAGATACTTATTTACTGTCGAGGGTGCTTTGCCCTCGTCCAATTTCTCGTCTCTAAATTCTGCTAAAACTGAGCTATTTAACTGAGACAAATATAAATTAGCTATTGGAAGACGTTTAATATGTTCTACTTCATATTTTAACCTCTTAGGGTGTCTCGCATTAGCTTTTTTCTTATCGTAAAAGATATTAAGCAATTCACTTAACTTAATTTCATTAAGTCTTTCTGCTTTCTTAATCTTTAAGTAAGACCCGGTCTCGATTTGGGCCTCCGTTTTTAATGCCCATTTACTCGCATCAATTTTTTTATTGAACGAACGTTGAGCTCTAAGTTTATTACGTCTTACTACGGCTTGCCACTTGCCATAATGTTTACGAATATGTGCCATTTATTCCTTTCCAAAGTTGCCGTATGGTTGCCGAACAACTTAATTGAAAAGAATCTTATTGAATATTTGGCTTGGAGCTTGGGACTTTAACCATGATAC
>LUMJ01000243.1_pt1 | contig 17221 bp, 22 predicted proteins | sample 729631 | NCBI WGS metagenome assembly LUMJ01 (sample SAMN03860266, study PRJNA289734) | marine metagenome | biome: seawater column; feature: ocean; material: water; isolation source: Red Sea water column Station 22 - depth 500m | place: Saudi Arabia: Red Sea | collected 2011-10-15 | depth 500 m | reverse complement strand
ATATACTTGGATTTCAGCTAGCCTGGTGGACCTGTGTATTGGGTGTTCAAAAAGGGTATTTCTACTTTGGTCCAGCAGTCATGGCTTTTTACCTAGCGGTTCACCTATTCCTCACTGGCAGAAACCGATCTGAAATAAACTTTATCATTGCTGTTGGACTAGTTGGCCTATTGGTTGACACCGCATTTTTACAGTCATCATTTATTTACTATGAAGGGCTAACCCTTTCATCTTTGGCGCCCCTATGGATTGTTGCAATGTGGCTAGGCTTTTCAGCGACACTTAATCATTCTCTGGCATGGTTAGACGGTAAGTGGTTTTATTCATTCCTTATGGGGGCTGTATTTGGTCCATTGTCATACATTGCGGGATACAAGTTTGGTGCTATTAACTTCAAGATATCGCTCATATCCATTACCATATTATCTATGGTATGGGGCTTAGTTATACCAATATTATTTTTATTAAATAGAAAGATTGTGATCCAAAAATGAAAAAATTTAGCCATTTTGTAATTGTTATTTTGTTACAGATTTCAAGCGTCTTTAGTGAAAATATAAATTCTAAAAACCGCGAACTACTTAGCATACTTCATAGCAATGCCAATTGGAATATTATTGAAGTGACAAACGACTCCATTTCAATTAGTGAAAAAACAATTTTGGGTTCGGAGCTAAATGCCATCAAAGTGGAAAAAGTTTATGATATTGAACCGAAGTATTTCACAGAGATTATTATGGATGTCGGCAATTATAATTCTTTTCTTTCTAATGCCAAATCACTGAAAAGCGAAATAATTAAAAATACTTCAGATGGTTTAATTGGTTATCAGCGCATTAATGTAAACTTACCGTTTTTTGACGATCGTGAATACTATTTCTATATGAGCCAAAATCCATTTGATTACCAATTTCAACAAGTAATGTGTTATTGGCTACTACTTGATCCCAAGCATGACCAGAAAAATCTAACTCTTTCTGATAATGCCATTTATCTCAAGCAAGGCGCTGGGCTATGGAAGTGGGAACAAGGTCAAACTGGTCGAATTAAAATTTCCTATATTTTGACTATGCACCCTGGAGGTTCTATACCTGAATTTGTTGTAGAAAAAATCAACAAAAGTAGTATCGTGGGTTTGTTACGAGATGTTGAAACTGAGGTAATTACAAAAAATAGTTTTAGTGATTAGACAATGAATATTAGAAAATATAGCCTGCCAATAATCTTATTCTGCACAATAGCATGCAATGCTAGTGATAATAAAAATAATCAATTGTTGAAGACAGTGCCATATGTAGATATAGAGCGCTTTATGGGGGATTGGTATGTGATTGCAAATATCCCCACTTTTATTGAAAAAGGTGCTACTAACGCAATTGAATCTTATCGTCTGAATAGTGATGGTGAAATTGAGACCACATTCACATTTTATAAGAATAACCCAAGTGGTAAGAGAAAAGTGTATAGGCCAACTGGTTTTATCTTCAACGCGGAAACTAATGCAGAGTGGCGAATGCAATTTTTATGGCCATTTAAAGCACCCTTCCTCATCATTTATCTAGCAGATGATTACAGCCATACCGTTGTCGGCGTTCCTAACAGAAAATATGTTTGGATTATGGCTCGTAAGCCATACTTACCTGATGAAAATTACAAGGAAATCATTCAAAAGCTATCAGAGGTAGGTTATGATGTGACAAAGATTCAAAAAATACCTCAGGAGTGGGACTAAAGCCGATGAAAATTGCAATTGTTGGTACAGGCATATCTGGATTAACAGCCGCTTATTTACTTAATCGGGAACACGACATTGTGGTTTTTGAAAAAAATGATTACGTTGGTGGTCATACCCACACGCATGATGTTAAAACTAACGAATCTTCACTAGCTGTTGATTCTGGGTTTATTGTTTATAATGAAGTCACATATCCCAATTTTATCAAACTTCTTGACCAATTAGGAGTGCAGAGGCAAAAAACAACTATGGGCTTCAGCGTAAAATCTGTAAAAAAGAACCTAGAATATGCTGGGAATTCCTTAAAAACTCTTTTTGCGCAGCGCCTTAATTACTTTCGGCCTTCATTTTGGATAATGCTTCGGGACATACTTCGATTCAATAAAAAAGGGAAAGCAGATCTGGCCAATCTATCGGCAGAAATAAAGCTAGGAGACTATCTAAGGCAGAATAATTATTCAAGATCATTTATCAATCATTATATCATTCCTATGGGTTCAGCCATTTGGTCTACCAAAGCGAATTCTATGATGAATATGCCAGCGCTCTTCTTTATTCGGTTTTTTAATAATCATGGTCTAATGCAGGTAAAAAATCGTAGTGGTTGGTGGGTTATTAAAGGTGGGTCTAGGGAATACGTAAAAAAAATGATAGCAGAATTTGATTCGAAAATAAGATTGAATACCGCCGTTGAATCAATTAGTAGATCAAAAAATAAGATTATAATTCAAGTTTTAGGCAAAGAAGAAATTTTCGATGCAGTAGTAATTGCAACCCATAGCGACCAGGCATTGCAGTTACTTTCAGATTCAACACAGCAAGAAACAGAAGTTCTAGGCGCCTTGCCATACCAATCTAATGAAGCCTTACTCCATACAGATTCATCAGTTCTGCCAAAGCGTAAAAATGCTTGGGCTAGCTGGAACTATAATTTAGACCAAGAAGTAGACCAGCCAATGGCAATGACCTACAATATGAACATCTTGCAAACCTTAAATACTAATGAAACTTACTGTGTTACGCTGAACAATAATGACCTAGTGGATTCCAATAAAATATTAAAAACATTGTACTACGAGCACCCTCAATTTACCCCAGAGGGTATTAGCGCCCAGAAAAGGAAACATGAAATTAGCGGAGTTAACAACACATACTATTGCGGTGCATATTGGCGTAATGGCTTTCATGAAGATGGTGTAGTAAGCGCCTTGGAGGTATGTAGTCACTTTGGAATCACCTTATGACTCTATCTAGTGGGAATTACATTTATAGTGGTACAATTCGTCATCGGCGTTTTAGTCCCTTTGATCACTTTTTTACTTATCCAATTTTCATGACCTACTTTGATATTGCTAAGGTTGAAAACATGCTAAGAAAATCATGGTTATGGAATGTGAATAAACCATCAATTGTATCATTTTATCGCCAAGATTACCATGGCGATACAAAAAATAGTCTCGATACGGCAGTGCGTTCTACGGTTAAGAAACAAACGGGTAAGGATCTTAATGGACCTATTAGGATGCTCACCCACCTGCGCTATTTTGGTTATTGCTTCAATCCCGTTAGTTTCTACTACTGCTTTAATGAGCAAGATGATGATATAGAACTCATCATGGCAGAGGTAACTAACACGCCGTGGAAAGAAAAACACGCTTATATGGTTTTAGATCGATTAGAAGGAAATGAAAATCTCATTTCTAGAATGAAAAAAGAATTTCATGTCAGCCCCTTCTGGGGTATGGATCATGACTATGAATGGTTATTCTCTCAACCGAGCAAACATCTTTTGGTTAACATGAAGAATTTTAAAGATGGTGAAAAAGTTTTTGATGCCACTTTATCCATGGAACGAAAAGAAATGAACTTAAAAAACTTAATGGCCCAGACGCTTCGTTTTCCATTCATAACAGCGCGAGTAGTTTGGCGAATTCATTGGAATGCTGCAAAACTGTGGCTTAAGGGCGCTCACTTTTTCACGCATCCAGATAAAATTAAATCAGAAATAAAAAATTAATGGAAAATAAGATAAGAGTTGATGTTGCGGCCAACAAATTGAAGGCAAGTAAAAATAAAAATTATTTGTCCTCTACTTTTAAATCGTTGATCCTAAAACGGTTTAGACAAATTCAATATGGCCACATAGAGCTAGTAGATGATAATAAAGTATACTCCTTTGGTAACCCTGATTCAGAATCAACCGTTAAAGTCGAAGTCTTATCTCAGGATTTCTATGTCTTGCTGGGAAGCGGCGGTATTATGGGTGCCGCAGAGGCGTACACTGCAGGATGTTGGAAAGCTGATGATCTTGTTGCCCTTCTTCGTACTGTATTTCGAAACAAGAACGTAATAAGCCAATTGGATTCAGGATGGGCCAAATTGGCGAGGCCTTTAAATAAATTTGTACATTGGTAAAGAAAAAACTCATTATCTGGAAGCAAAGAGAATATTTTGGCTCATTATGATTTAAGTAATGAGTTTTATCAATTGTGGCTTGATGAAACCATGACCTATTCATGTGGATATTTTAAGGTTGAGCATAGCAGTATGAAAGATGCATCGGTAGAAAAATTAGATCGAATATGTCGAAAACTCAATATTCAGCCAGAAGACTCAGTTTTAGAAATAGGTACTGGCTGGGGTAGTTTTGCGATGCATGCTGTCAAAAATTATGGATGTAAGGTCACAACAACCACTATATCAGATGCGCAATATGAATTGGCCAAAGCTAGATTTCAGCAGGCGGGTTTAGAAAATAAAATAACTTTACTTAAAGATGACTACCGTAATCTTACAGGTCAGTTTGATAAGATTGTCTCTATTGAAATGATTGAAGCAGTAGGTCACCAATTTGTACCCACTTATCTTCAAAAGGTTGCTTCTCTCCTTAAAAATGATGGGCTTTTTGCTATGCAGGGTATTACGTACAACGATCAAAATTTTGATCGTTACAAAGGTTCAGTGGACTTTATCAAAAAATATATCTTTCCAGGTTCCTGTCTGATATCCATTTCTCAGATGACAGAAGCCATGAAAAAATACACCGATCTATCGCTTTCCCACCTTGAAGACATAACTTATCATTATGCAATTACATTAAAAAGGTGGAGAACAAAATTTTTAGAAGAATTAGATGCCACTAGAAAGCTCGGTTTTACTGATGAATTCATTAACATGTGGGAATTCTATTTTGTGTACTGCGAAGCGGGATTCCGTGAAAGAAATATTGGTGACTATCAGTTTGTATTTTCAAAACCAAATTCACAAAATATAAAGGTTGAGTATTAATATGTTAGGTACACTTATATCGATGGCGGAGAGGGGTACGCTGCCTGATGCCTTGATCCGAATTGGGATTCGGAGGTTAAATCAAAAGCGTCTCAATTTCGCTAAAAATACGAGTGCGGATAAATTAGAAGAGTTACACCAAGAGTGGGTAGATGAATTAAATTCAAGCCCAATTGCTTTGGTGCCTGAAAAGGCAAATGAGCAACATTATGAGGTGCCGCCAGAATTTTTTGTAGAGGTTCTGGGTAGTCATTTAAAATATAGCTCAGGATACTGGCCCATTGGAACACATTCACTGGATGCATCGGAAGCTGCAATGTTGGAAAAAACATTCGAAAGAGCCGAGCTGAAGGATGACATGAATATTCTAGAATTAGGATGCGGTTGGGGGTCACTCACATGTTTTATGGCAAAACGCCTACCCAATGCCCGTATTACCGCAGTAAGTAATTCCAATGACCAACGAAAATTTATTCAGCAGCGCTGTTCAGAGTATAATCTAAACAATGTTGAAGTTATTACTGCTGATATGAATGATTTTAATACGGTTAAGACTTTTGATAGGGTCGTCTCCATTGAAATGTTTGAACATATGCGTAATTATCGCGAAATATTAAAGCGTATTAGTACATACTTAAATGATGATGGGAAACTATTTATTCATATTTTTTCTCATCAAACATTAGCCTACCCTTATGAAGAAAAAGGTCCTGGAGATTGGATGGGTAGAGAATTTTTTAGCGGCGGCCAAATGCCATCACATCATCTATTACTTTATTTTCAAGAACATCTAGGCATTGAAAAGACTTGGCGTGTTTCAGGAACCCATTACTCGAAAACGTCTCGAGCATGGCTAAACCAAATGGATAAAAACAAAAAGACAATTATTAAAATATTTTCAAAAACTTATGGAAAAGATAAATCAAAATTATGGTTTCAAAGATGGCGGATCTTTTTCATGGCGTGCGAGGAATTATTTGGCATGAAGGATGGTAAAGAGTGGGGAGTTTCACATTACTTATTTAAAAATACTAATACAGTGAACAGTTGAAATGTTGACGATAATTTTGATTTTTGTTTGCCATTGGTATATTGCACTCTTTTTTCAAACCTTTTTTCATCATCGATACGCATCCCATAAGATGTTTAAAATGAAGCCATTCACAGAAAAGGTATTCTACATGCTTACTTTTCTTTTTCAAGGCTCCTCATTTTTAAATCCCGCAGCTTATGCAGTAATGCATCGTAATCATCATACCCATGCCGATACTGAAAAGGATCCCCATTCACCACAATTTCACACAAACATTTTTGACTTTAATAAAAGGACATTTGTTGAATATCGAAAATTGGTTAACCAATTTTTAAATAATGAGATCACTTTAACTGATGTGCCCCGATGGCCGAGCTTAGAGCGGATTGCTGAATCATTATTCACAAGAACATTGTTCATATTGATTTACATCGGAATCTATGTTGCTTATGCACCCTCACCTTGGTTTTACTGTTTAATACCCCTTCATATATTCATGGGTCCCATACATGGATATATTGTTAATTGGTATGGCCATTCCTTAGGTTATAGAAACTTCAACGAAATGCCAGACAATTCAAAAAATACTCTGCCAATAGATTTACTTATGATGGGTGAACTTTACCAAAATAATCACCACAAAGCCCCACAAAAAAGAAACTTTGCAGTTCGTTGGTTTGAGCTAGATACGGGCTATCTCATTTCGGATATACTTTTAAAACTAAACCTGATTCAACTTCATAAGGCAAAATAATGATTAATATTCTCTTATCTTTTGGCCTATTCGCAATAGCACTGTTAATTGGATTTGCTGGGTCGCAAGGTGGACCGAATATCTTTGGCTATCCCGGTTTAATGCTGATCGCATCTGTTGGATTTTTTATTCATTGGCTCATCTTTATACCTTCGTACCTGTTAAAAACAGAAAAATATTATGACATAACTGGAACGATTGCTTATATGGCGATGACAGGGATTGCTGTGTTTAGCGCAAATGAACTACATCTGCAATCCCAGGTTGTTGCCGTATTAATTACTATTTGGGCGCTTAGGCTCGGTTTATTTTTACTTGTCCGGGTATTCCAAGTTGGTGAAGACAAGCGTTTCCATGGTGTCAAAACATCTTTTTCAAGATTTTTTGTTTGGTTCAGTATGTCCTCGCTATGGGTATTTTTAACTACGGCTAATGCTTTAACGCTCATTCTGGATAATAATCCACATCCAGGTGGAGGCTACTTTTTTAGCGGCTTGGCTATTTGGTTGATAGGTTTTGCTTTGGAAGTAACTGCTGATGAGCAAAAAAGACGCTTTCGAAAAAATCCCAGAAATAAAGGTCAGTTCATTAATTCTGGTCTCTGGTCAATTTCCCGCCATCCAAATTACTTAGGTGAAATTCTAATTTGGGTAGGAATGGCCGTTATATCTTTCCCGGTTTTGACAGGGTGGCAATACATAACCTTAATCTCACCATTGTTTGTTTTCTTACTACTTACTAGAGTAAGTGGAATCAACCTGCTTGAAGCAAGCTCTGACAAGAAATGGGGAGATTTAAAATCTTATCAGGAATACAAAGAAAAAACTCCAGTACTGATACCATTCATTAAATGAAAGGAGAAACTAATTATGAAGCGAAAAATTTTAGCTCTATTTACATTGATTGGCCTTGTAATGGCAATTGAAACTCCAGAATACACTGTTCGGGGGAGATATGGTAAGGTCGAGATTAGAGATTACAAGTCCATGGTGGTTGCAGTGACGCAAGTAAGCCAGCCTTACAGATCAGCATTAAGTGAAGGGTTCCGTAGGATTGCAAGCTATATATTTGGTGGCAATAATCAGAAAATGGAAATTGCCATGACCGCACCGGTTATCTCAACCCGACTAGACTCTGAAACGGAGGCTCATGAAGTACTATTTGTAATGCCAAAAAAACATCAGCTAAACAACTTACCTATACCAAACCTAGATAGTGTTCAATTGGAAGAATGGAAATTATCTAAAGTAGCTGCCATTTCTTTTGGTGGCTGGGCTACCGATAAACGGGCATCTCATTATGAACAGGAACTAAAGAAAAAAGTTCAAAAACTAGGTCTGGAAACATATGGAAAATACATGGTCGCACAATACAATTCACCATGGGCTATACCTCCATTCCGAAAAAATGAAATTTTAATCAGAATAAAAAGTAATTAAGAGCTAATGCATGGATGCAGAAATATAAGAGAAATTTATAGTAAAATTCGATATATAAGCTGTGATGGATGATGAAATTAATTTAATAATTAAAATATATTTCGAGTATAAATTCGCTCAAATCGCTTTAGTATAAAATAGAAATATTCTTTAAATTTAACCATGAAATTTATGAACTCAAAAGATGCGGCTCTCCTTATGGGGGTGAATGTTTCAACCATCAAAAGGTGGACTGATGCAAACCTTTTACCATGCTATCAAACACCAGGAGGTCACCGCAAGTTTACCTTAGCCCATATAAATAAATTTCTAAAGAAAAATAAAAATAAAATACAAAAAGTTAATCTGTTTGAATTAAAGGGATTGGCGGACAAAGAATTAATACATCATATTGAACATGTTGAATTCACCAAATTAATTCCAACCTTTTTTAAAGCTGCAATAGAAGCCGATCAGAATAAAATTAGCACCATTATTACCGGTCTATATTTAAAGGGTGTAGAATTAGAAAATATTTATGATAATCTGGTTTTTCCTGTTATGCGTTCAATTGGAGAACTATGGGAAAAAGACAAACTGACTATACTAGAAGAACATCTTGCCAGTGAAGTCGTTCGTAAAGCGATATATGAACTTGGTGGATCATTGTCTATTGAAATATCAGATGATGCGATTTCAGCAATTTGTTTCAGCATTGCCGGGGATGAGCATGAATTGCCACTAATTATGGTAAAGCAAATTTTAGAATTAAATGGCATAAGAACATTTAATATGGGACGTAGCATACCAGTGAAGTCTATTTTCGATCTACTCGATAAGTTGAATCCTCAATATTTAATTATTTCAGCAAACTATCAAAGCAATAAGGATGAAATAATTGAAGAAGTATATGAATTGATAAATCTCATTGACAATCGCAAGATCAAGTTATTTGTTGGTGGCAGTTTATCAGAGATGATTAAACATACATTTGAAGATAAGATAAGCATTATAGATAATATGCATGGGTTAATGCATAAATTGAATAAAGTTTAATTTGCAAATTATTAAATGAAATTATTCAATATCCAATCAAAACAGATTGTTCAACGTCCATTAAAAGATGTTTTTGATTTTTTTTCAATGCCAGAGAATTTGGAAATAATCACGCCAAGGAATTTGGCATTCAGAATTTTGTCACCGAAGCCCCTAGTCATGAAGCAGGGTGCCGTGATTGACTATACAATTAAACTATTTAAGATCCCAATTCATTGGCGAACTCTAATTACATCCTATGATCCACCCTTTATGTTTGTTGATGAGCAGATTAAAGGTCCTTATACATTTTGGCATCACACTCATATCTTCAAAGAGATTGATGAAGGTGTTGAAATAGAGGATAAAGTTATCTATGCAATACCTTTTGGTATAATTGGTAGGGCGCTGCATTTTTTATGGATTAGGAAAGACCTTAAAAATATTTTTGAATATAGAAAGAAAATTATTGAAAAGTTCTTTACAAAAGAAAATCAAGAGGTTCCTTTTCCCTCTTTAGATAAAGCGAGCGCAGAATGAAAATAGCACTTTTTGGCGGGACAGGGTTTGTTGGTTCCTACATTATTGATGAGTTAATCTCCCAAGATTTTATTCCAAGGGTCCTTGTGAGGCATAGCAGTGAATCTAAAATTCTGAACATTGACAGTTGCGAAATTATAAATGGAGATATAAATGATGATTCAGCTATAAATGATACGATAAAAGGTTGCGAGGCAGTAATCTATAACATAGGTATCATTCGCCAGTTTGTAAGAAAAGGTATTACTTTTGAAAACCTACATTTTCAGGGTGCTAAGCGGTGTATTGATGCAGCAAAAAAACTAGGTGTAAATCGTTTCATTCTCATGTCTGCCAATGGAGTTACTCATGATGGTACCGATTATCAAGCAACAAAAATGTTAGCAGAAGAATATCTTAAATGGGTGGATTTGGATTATACAATTTTCAGACCATCTCTAGTCTTTGGAGACCCTCGAGGAGGAAATAGACCAGAATTTTGTACCCAGTTGAAAAAAGATATGCTCAGCCTACCATTGCCGGCGCCAAGTTTTCATAAAGGGCTAAATCCACTTAATGGAGGAAAATTTGCGCTCTCTCCCATCCACGCAAAGGACCTATCAAAGATATTTGTTGATTCAATCAATGAAAAGCAGGCCATTAAAAAAACCTTTGCCCTAGGTGGTGAAGCTTACTATTGGAAAGATGTTATAAAAATTATTTCGCGAGCATATGGGAAAAATAAATGGGCAGTTCCAGCACCAGTATTTCCCATAAAGATGATGGCAAGTATTCTTGAACGTTTTTCGTGGTTTCCAATTACTAAGGATCAGCTAACAATGTTGGTCGAGGGCAATGTGTGCGATTCTTCAGATGTATTCAAACTGTTCAATATTGAACCAATTCCTTTTAATTCAGAATCACTCTCTTACCTGAAAAATTAGAAAATTATTATGAAAGTTATATTTAGCTTATCAGTCATTTTTCTATTGGGCATTATTTTTGCTAATAATAGATCAAAGAAACCTGAGATTAAGATTGGAGACAAAGCACCACAATTCACACTAGTATCAGATGAAAATAAGAAGGTTTCTTTAAGTGATTTTAAAGGCCAAAGAGTAGTGCTTTATTTTTTCCCCAAAGCAGATACCCCTGGATGAACTAAGGAGGCTTGCGGGTTCCGCAACATATTTGATGATTACAGAAAAGCGAAAATTGTGGTCTTGGGCGTTAGTTACGATTCACCAAAATCGCTGGATTCATTCAAGAAGAAGTATAGTCTTCCATTCATATTATTGTCCGATAAAAATAAGGAGGTTGCAAAAGCTTACGGGGCAGCTGGGGCTATGTGGCCAAAAAGAATCACCTTTTTGATTGACAAGGATGGTACTATTAAAAAGATTTACAAAAAGATTAATGTTAATACTCATGCAGCTGAAATACTTGATGACATCTCTTAGAAAATTAGCACTCTTGGCAACTTTACCGGGAATTTTGATCTTTGCTCAGGATGAAGGTAATCAGGTCTTTGGTTTTATCTCAGACAGCACATCTGGAGAAGCACTGATTGGTGCCAATGTATTTATTCGTGAATCAGGTCAGGGGATGGCCACAGATAATAATGGTTATTATGTGCTTTCAGATATTAGTTCAAATGAAGTGACACTAGTTGTCTCATACATAGGTTATGAGCAGTATGAAAGACAGTTATCATTTACTGGAGACAGTTCACAAAATCTAGATATACTACTTGTCCCAAAATCAATTGAACTTGTGCAAATTGATGTTACTGCAGAAGAAATTGAAAGACTCAATAAAATTGAACCCAGTCGTATTACTATTTCCCCAAGGGTTCTTAAAGCGCAGCCTTCCTTAGCAGAACCTGATATATTTAGGACTATTCAGTCACTACCAGGGGTCCTGACGACTTCAGAATTCAGTACTGGTCTTGTTATCAGAGGTGGGAATACGGATCAAAATCTCATTTTGCTGGACGGGATTACTGTATACAATCCATCACACCTTGGGGGTTTATTTTCAAATTTTATTGTCGATGCGGTCAAAGAGGCAGAGCTTATAAAGGGAGGGTATAATGCAGAATATGGTGGCCGTCTATCTGCTGTATTAGACATAAGAAGTAGAGAAGGAAACAGAAATAAATTTGAAGGCAGTACCAGTATTTCCGTTTTATCTGCCCAGACAACAATCGAGGGGCCATTTTTAAATGGAGCTTGGTTGCTGGCAGGAAGGCGCACATATTTTGACAAATTACTTCCTTTGGTGTCAGATTTTAACCTGCCCTACTATTTCTATGACTTTCAGGGGCATGTTTTTACTGATTTAAATGAAAAAGACAGAATTTCATTAAGTTTCTACAGTGGAATAGACGATCTTGAATATAATGACCTAGATTTAGATTCTGATTGGGGAAATCAAACGGTAAGTTTGGCATATCGTAAGATATTCAATGAAAAGATTATTGGGAATTTTCTAGCAGCAAATAGCCGTTTTTATACACGTTTTGGATTAGGCGGTGACGCGGGAATTAATGAATACAATCCGCTCAGAGATATTACATTAGCAGCTGACATTGCTTATTTCAAAAATCAAGACTTCAACATATTTTTTGGTACCGAACTGAAAAATCTTAGTATTAGATATAATTCAAAATTCAATGATGAGCTTCTTTTTAACTCTTTCACTACTCCAACCCAGACTGCGTTTTACACCAAATTAAAATATAAACCGAATTCACGTTTCATTATTGAACCTGGGGTTAGAATCAGTACATTTTCTAGTCACAGTAATGGACTCTATCCAGATCTTCGGCTCAGCACGAAATTTATTATTGATGAAAAAAGATTTATCAATTTTGCTGTGGGCAATTATCACCAATTTATTTCAACTTTTCAGGATGATTTCAATGCACAAATATTAGATAATTGGTTTGCAGTTGATGAGACGGGAGAGCCTTCGAGAGCCAATCAGATTGTACTGGGGTACGAACAATTCATAGGTAGTGGCTTAAAATTGCAAGTTGAGGGCTACTATAAATCAATAACAGATATGTTAACCTATGAAGAGAAGAGGGCTACTACAGATGGGGAAGTTCTAAGTGAAAGTTTACTCGACCTTCTGACTCCGGCTGATGGTTATGCTTATGGAGCGGAGTTTTTTATGCAACAATCTGTAGGTAAACTGACTGGATGGGCAGGCTATTCCTGGTCAGTCAGTAGGAAGAAAATGAACCAAAAAGAGTACTATACAAATTGGGATAGGACACATGTATTTAATATTTTGGCTAACTATACCTTCAGTCCCAGCTGGGAATTCAATTTAAAATTCACTCTCCAATCTGGACAGGCATTTACGCCCATAAATGGATATTTTTTAGAAAACCTACCTGGGCAGTCACAAGGGGGGTACCGAACAATCCCGGCAACAAGGAACGGAGGTCGATTCCCATCTTACCACCGCCTAGATCTTGGTGCAGTTTGGCATCGAAAGAAATATGATCTATTTTTTCAGGTCATTAATGTTTATAATCGAGAAAATGTTTTCACTTATACCTATCCACTAGGTAATACATACAATGGAGTCGACGATGATGGTGATTGGGATAGGAAAAAACATGATCTCAACGGTAATGAAAGACCAGATAGGGGTGAGCCGAATGTAGATGAAGCTGATGAAGGGCGTATCCAAAGGAATGCAGTTAGCCTTTTCCCTCTAATCCCCACCATTGGAATAAGCTGGAAATTTTAATGAATAAACACTTTATGCTACTGTTTTGTTTTCTGGCCATTAACTGTGACGGTTTTAATGACCCAGAATCCCCGTACGAAGAGAAATATGTTGTTTTTGGAAATATATCTGCTAATCAACCGATGATAAATGATACCATTTTTGTATCGAGGACTGCATCTTTAGATGAAATGGTAGACGCTGAAGATTTATGGGTCAATGATGCTGAAGTAACTATATTTAATGATAATATGAGTGCAAAGGCTAGTCCAGTGATTGGAAGCGCTGGGCGATACCAGACAGATCCATCTGTGGTCTTTATGTCTGGAGTCAAGTACCATTTAGAAGTAAATGTTAATGGAAAAATATTAACATCTGAAACTACCACGCCAAATACAATAGAAATTAGTGCTGACTCTGAGCTCAAAACATACACATGTAATGATGGTACAACCTTGCCCATTTCCATTATTAATGTTGACAACGTTGATGAAAATGGTGGTCCCATTTTAGGAAAAGTAGATACTCTGCTGTATAATTATGGCCAATGCTTCACTGGCAGTTTTGCTTCCTATCCATTGTTCATGCTTGATTTTGTAGTCGATGATTCTTCTAAGCTAGTGAGGACAGTCACATATGCCATGGACGCAGATCTTATGGGATTAGAACCGCTGGATGATGATGGAAACTTCATTGATTATAATTCAAATAAGAAACGTGATAGTACGTATATAAATTTAATCTATGATACAACGTTTGTGAACTTATTATGGAAAGAGCCCTATCTTCGTGATAATGAAAATAATCCTTATCGTGAGAACCCTTTTGTTTGGCCTGTTGAAAGGACACCCGTTAGAATGAGTTGGTTGTTTTTTAATTATTACGGGTTGCAACGGATAACAGTGAGTGCAACAGATCCTAATTACTACAATTATCTAAAAGGTGACCCTCTAGGAAATAACATATATTCACTTCCTGGATCAAATATCAATGGTGGGTATGGTCTTTTCTCTTCGAACACATCAAAAACATTTTTTGTTTATTTGAAAAGAGGCAAGGACTACAATTAAACTCTCTCTATCCTTTTCTATTTTAATTTTTTTCGCCTGTTCAAACAACCAGGCCACAAACCCTAAAGGTTTAAAAACTGAAAATATCATATTGATTACGCTCGATGGTGTACGTTGGCAAGAGGTTTTTAAAGGTGCCGATAAAACCATAATAACCAATAATATTAACGAAAAAGGGACGATAGAAGAGATTGAAGAAAAATTTTGGTCTGATGATGAGAAGTTGAGACGAGAAAAATTACTCCCATTTTTTTGGAAGACAATTGAAGAGCAGGGTCAATTATATGGGAATAAAGAACGGGGCAGTGTAATGCGCTTGACTAACCCTTATTTTTTTTCTTATCCTGGGTATAATGAGCTATTGGTTGGTTTCAGTGATGATAGTTTAAATAGCAATGAAAAGACATTTAATCCCAATACTAACGTTCTTGAATACATGAATCAACAGACGGGTTTTAAAGGCCAGGTAGCAGCCTTTGCATCTTGGGATGTGTTTGATTGGATTATAAATAAAGATCGAAATGATTTTATCATCAATTCTGGTGCATATCCATATGAAGATAGTGTTTTGACACAAAAGCAGAAGTGGATGAATTCATTTGTATCCCATATGCCTTATGAAGGGTATGGGCTGGGTGTTCGATGGGATGCATTGACACACGAATATGCTTTCGATTATTTAAAATATCGAAAACCTCGGTTGCTCTATATTGCCTATGATGAGACGGATGAATATGCACATCAACTAAAATATGATCTGTATTTAAAGATGATTCACAGGTCAGATGAATATATCGGTAGAATATGGAAATGGCTGCAATCAAATGATATGTATCGAAATAAGACGACTCTAATTATAACAACAGATCACGGTCGAGGTGAGGCTGAAAAAGATGGATGGGGGTCTCATGGGCAGACTGTCCCTGGCGCACAATTCGTTTGGACTGCTATTCTTGGACCCGATACTCCACAGATGGGAGAAGTGACATATACAGATACAATTGCAACAAATCAAATTGCAGCAACCATTACTCACTTACTCGGGTATGATTATAAATCTAATCGGGAAACAGGTGAAGTCATTCAATTAATGGTGGCGAAAAAATAATAATTATATTTTCACCCGTTTCGAGATTTACAGTTTTTGTTGTTTGGTGGATTGATACTAAGTGGTCAATAGGAACTCATTATAGTCTTTATTTTGGCAATTGAAAAACATCCTCAACTTTACAATTAAGAGTTTTTGCAATTTTCAAAGATAGAACCGTAGAAGGAACATAGACTCCATTTTCTATTGCGTTGATACTTACTCTTGATACATTAGCACTTTCAGAAAGTTCTTGTTGAGTTATGCCAGCAGCCATTCTGAGTTTTTCTAGATTATTTGAAAGTTTTTTATGGTTTTTGCCCACTTTTTAATTCTCTTCGAATTTTTCAACTGCTTCAGTTATTTCTTCACCAGTATTTGGGTATATGTAACCAGCGGTCACCATACCTACACCTAAAGCCAATACCAATAATCCGAGGCCCTCAAAAAAGTCTCCTAAAGATGCAAAACCAAATAGATTAATTCCAAGACCAAAATACATAATCATTAAACCAGTTCTGAGTCGTTTATTTGGCTTTTTTACTATCTTATCACTTGTAGTATTTGTCATTATTTCCCCTTAATTCTCTTCGAATTTTTCAACTGCGCTGGTTAATTCTTCGCTCGTATTTGGATAGAGATATCCAGCAATTATACTACCTATCCCTATGGTACCAACCAATAACCCTATACCTTCGAAAAAGTCCCCCATGGATACAAAGCCAAAAATATATATACCTATCCCCACAAAAGCAGTGATTACTCCTCCTCTACGGTAATCTATTGGCTCTTTTTTTCGTTCATCCAAAATATGCAGAAATTCCTCTGCTTTAGATGGGTCATCCATATGCTTAGCTATCTCTACTATGGTTTTATTTTTGTCCTTACCCTCAAAATAAAGCCAAATAAATACCGATACTGGAATGATTATTCCAGTTAGAATTCCTAAAATTGGAATTAATTCAATCATAGTTACTCCTTTATTAACAAAATTAATGTAAAGTTTACCTTACATATTAATGATGTAAAGCATACTTTACAATGACTATTTACAAAGGAAAAAGATTTGACATATTAAAGCGTAAACACATTTTTATATGATTTCTGTGTAATTTTGCTATAGACTACTTTTAAAAAATAATAATTGAAAGGAATTCAAATGTATTGCAGAACTGCTACTTTAATTCACAATGGTGACACCGATGAGATCATTAATAATTTGCGAGAACAAAAAGATAAATACGATGCGGTTGAAGGCCTGCATAGTGTAACCTATGTTAAAATCTCTGACAAAGAATTTCTTGGGTTTGCTATTTATGAAAGTAAAGCGCATTTAGAAGCGGCAGCGGAACATATTCAAGGAATAATGAAAAGCTTTATGCCCTTAATTTCAACACCACCGGTATTTAAAGAAGGTGATGTGCCTTGGATTTATTCAAAATAAAAAAACTTCTCTGGCTCAAATAACAGGGTGAACTATGAAGTGTTTATCATGTTCACATAGTTGGAAAAGAAGTAAACTTACAGAATATGTATCT
>LUMJ01001035.1_pt1 | contig 17256 bp, 16 predicted proteins | sample 729631 | NCBI WGS metagenome assembly LUMJ01 (sample SAMN03860266, study PRJNA289734) | marine metagenome | biome: seawater column; feature: ocean; material: water; isolation source: Red Sea water column Station 22 - depth 500m | place: Saudi Arabia: Red Sea | collected 2011-10-15 | depth 500 m | reverse complement strand
GTCTTGGTGGTAAATCCTCGATCTTCATTGTTGTGGTTCTTGGATTATTGTGGATCGCATCGGGGTTTTACGTCGTCGAACAAGGCGAGCAAGGTGTGGAACTCCGGTTTGGGCACTATAAAGAAGTAACCGAAGCTGGGCTGAGATGGCATGCACCCTACCCGATAGAGTCGGTTGAAATTGTCAATGTCCAACAAATCAGAACGGTTGAAGTCGGTTATCGCACTAATACTCGATCGAATCAGTTCGCAACAGTTCCTCAAGAAGCGTTGATGCTCACTAAAGATGAAAATATTATAGATATTCAGTTTGCTGTTCAGTACGACATTAAAGATCCACGGCATCTGTTGTTTAACGTCAGCGAGGATCCAGACCAGGTTGTAAGACAAGCCACTGAGAGTTCGGTTCGGGAGATCGTGGGACGAAACACTATGGATTTTGCAATCACCGGTGGTCGGGCCGAGATTGCGCAGGACACCAGCGTGTTGCTGCAGCAAATTCTGGACCGGTATCAGACCGGTATTAATGTGAAAGCGGTCGAGATGCAGAACGCTCAACCGCCCTCTGAGGTGAAAGGTGCATTTGATGATGCCGTGAAGGCCCGCGAAGACGAAGTAAAATTCAAGAACGAAGCGGAGGCCTACGCTAACGATATCATCCCCAGAGCTCGCGGAATGGCATCCCGGGTACTGCAGGAGGCTGAGGCGTATCGGGCCAGCGTAGTTGCCGCAGCAGAGGGTGAAGCATCACGGTTTACTCAGGTCCTGGATGAATACCATAAGGCGCCGGATGTAACCCGTGACAGGCTTTACATCGATGCGATGGAGCAGGTGTTGAGTCGTTCAACGAAGCTTATGATCGACCAGTCTGCAGGTGGTAATAACGTCATGTACTTGCCGCTGGATCAGCTGATTAGGCAACGTAACGATTCAGCGGGGAGAATCGACCCCACCCGTTTTGATAACGATGGAGGTATAGCGAACTCTCTGGCTGAGACCGGCACCTCCCGTAGCGGACGTAGTAGCCGGACTGGGAGGGTATCCGAATGAGAGGAAAAGGATTAATTATTGTAATTCTGATTGTAATACTCGGGGCTTTGGGGTCTTCAGCATTCTATATAGTTGACGAACGAGAAAAAGCGATCGTGTTCCAGTTCGGTGAAATCGTAGCTTCCAGTGAGGAGGCCGGTTTGTATTTCAAAGTACCGGTTATCAATAATGTTAAGTTCTTTGACGCCCGGATTCAGACGATGGATGCCGCTCCTCAGTTATACCTAACAAGGGAGAAAAAGAATCTCGTTGTGGATTCGTTTGTGAAATGGCGGGTGCGTGATGCGCGTGACTACTACACAAAGCTCGGTGGGCTCGCGAGCAATGCAAGAAACCGTTTATCCCAGAGAGTTAACGATGCGCTGCGCCGTGAATTCGGAAATCGAACAGTACAGCAGGTGATATCGGGGGATCGGGTCGAGATAATGACGATTGTCCGCACGAATATTGATGACGAAATAAGTTCACTGGGCATCGAGGTTATCGATGTGCGGGTTAAGCGGGTTGACCTCGACCCTGATATCAGTGAAAGGGTTTATCAGAGAATGGAAGCAGAGCGTTCCAGAGTAGCCAAAGATCTTCGTGCCCGAGGTGCTGAGGTGGCTGAAAAAATCCGAGCGAATGCGGACCGGGAGCGCACCATTATCCTCGCGAATGCGAACAAAGAGGCTGAAGAATTAAGAGGAGACGGTGATGCTGCGGCAACCTTCATTTATGCAGAGGCATTCAGTCAGGATCGAGAATTTTATCGGATGTACCGTAGTCTTAATGCCTATACAAGAACATTCGATTCGCCGGATAATCTTCTCGTTATAGAGCCGAACTCGGAGTTTTTTCGATATTTCAATAAAGCGGAGCCCGATCTTGCTGATTGATCTACGCAACCGATGAACTGGCAGGAGTTGTTGGTTGGGCTCTCACTCGTCTTGGTAGTCGAAGGATTGATTCCATTCGCAAGTCCAGGTCGATATAGAAGGTTGGTCGAGGTCATCAGTACTATACAAGATTCGCGTTTACGCGCTGCTGGCGGAGCCTGCATGCTTGCCGGCCTGCTGCTGCTCTATGCGGTCCACTGATACCCCGTTTTGGACAATGAGCCGTTGTCGCTAATAGAGATCTACAATCTGATCCAACAATTTTATGGCTAAGAATATTGTTGTTTTGGGGATCCAGTGGGGTGATGAGGGCAAGGGTAAGATCGTCGATCTACTGACACGCCACGTCGGCGCCGTAGTACGTTTTCAGGGCGGTCACAATGCCGGTCACACCTTGGTGGTCGATGGCCAGAAGACGATTCTGCATCTGATTCCCTCTGGTATTCTTCACTCCAACGTTAAATGTTTTATCGGTAGCGGTGTGGTGTTGTCACCCACGGCTCTGATCCAGGAGATAGAGGCGTTGAAGGGCAGCGTCACAGATATTGACCAACGATTACGTATCAGTCATGCCTGCCCGGTCATAATGCCCTATCATATTTTGTTGGATAAGCTACGAGAACATGCAAAGGGCAAGAAAGCAATTGGCACCACCGGCCGCGGTATAGGCCCAGCCTACGAAGATAAAGCAGCGCGTCGCGGACTCAGAATTGGCGATCTTCTGGATGAGACTACTTGTAGATCTCGGATCGAAGAAGTACTCCACTACCACAACTTTGTTCTTAAACACCTTTACCACAGTGACACCATCGATGCAGATAGCTTGGTCAGTGAATCTTTAACNNNGTATCAATCAAGAAGACTCAATTCTGTTTGAAGGAGCCCAAGGAACTATGTTGGATATAGATCACGGCACCTACCCTTATGTGACCTCGTCAAACACGACAGCGGGCGCTGCATCGACCGGCAGTGGTATAGGACCAATGCTGATTGACGGCATCCTGGGAATCGCTAAAGCTTATACGACTCGGGTCGGTAGTGGCCCTTTTCCAACTGAACTGTTTGACGAGACAGGAGAGGCACTCGCTTCAAAAGGACAAGAATTTGGTTCTACCACAGGACGGCCACGTCGCTGTGGGTGGTTTGATGCTGTGATGGTGCAACGGGCATGTCTAATCAGTGGAGTTTCCTCCTTATGCATTACTAAACTGGATGTTCTGGACGGACTTAAAGAAATCAAGATCTGTACAGGGTATGAAGTGGACGGCTCGCGTGTCGATATTTTTCCCGATGTGAGCGGGTTATCTTTATGTCGTCCGATCTATGAAGTACTGCCCGGTTGGCAGACAGCGACGTTTGGCATTAAGACGTTTGCTGCTTTGCCACAAGCAGCAAGAGACTACATCGACCGGCTCGAGAGTTTAACGGGTTGTTCGATAGATCTCATTTCTACCGGTCCGGACCGAGCAGACACGATTGTACGTAAAAGTCCGTACTCGTGAGTCGTGGTTGTCGAGGCTGCACAGAAATGGTACCGAGGGCCGGACTCGAACCGGCACGAGGTTGCCCCCACCAGCACCTGAAGCTGGCGCGTCTACCAATTCCGCCACCTCGGCTAAAGAGTTTTTGGTAAAAAGTTCGATCAGGCACTTAGCATTGTGAGCCCGACGGCAGACTGCGGGCGCGAACATTACCGTCTGCTCAGTAGGTTGTCAATCGAACATCGAAGAGGGTGTTTGTGCTCAGAATTATTTTAAGAAGTACTATTCACCGCAGACCGGTATAAGGCAGGTTCTACAGTGGTTATCGGCGTTCATACGATCACAGTTGGCCGCTGACGCTGCGATGTTGAACAGCAAAAGCGGTGAAGGGACCGACAACCCAGGCGAGTCTTGGCTATAAACAGGCATATTTCCTACACCGATACGGTCATCCAAGCATATGATCTCGCGGCACAGTGGTCTCCGCAGGTTATAGCCGAATCAAAAGAACTCGCACGACCCGTGTACGAACAGATTCGGGGACAGCGTCGGGACTTTACCCATCTACCTTTTGTGACAATAGATGGCGATGATGCGCGTGATTACGACGATGCCATCTGTGCTCGTAATGCCGATGAGGGCTGGCTGCTGCACATTGCTATTGCGGATGTAAGTCACTATGTGCGACCTGGAACCGAGCTCGACAAAGCGGCAAGATCGCGTGGGAATTCGACTTACTTTGCCGACCGCGTCATTCCCATGCTGCCGGAGATTCTTTCAAACGATCTATGCTCTTTAGTGCCCGAGGAAGATCGGCTTGCTGTTATCTGTAGTATTGCAATTAACTCCTCGGGTGAGATTTGGGAGTGGGAATTTGATCAGGCTTGGATCCGCTCTCGACTTCGGCTGACGTACGATGAAGTCGACCAGTATCTCCAAAAACAAGGAGAACGATTTGACCGGGATTGGGGTAAGGCGGTATGTGAGAGTCTCGACATCGCATCGCGGATTGTTCTGGCAAGGCAGGATTGGTGTATAGGCACAGGCAGGATAGATATTAATTTTCCCGAGATTGCACTTACATTGGGGGATAATGGCACAGTGGAAGCTATTGGTTACTGCAAAAGTAACAGTGCGACCCGGCTCGTTGAAGAATGTATGCTCTCGGCCAATCTGTGCGCGGCACAGACCCTTGAGAAGTCTCTAAGCAGGGCGGTCTATCGAGTTCACCAGGCCCCTTCTTCGCAAGATCTCAAACATCTGCGCCAGGTTCTGCAGCGCTTTGGCCTCACACTGGCTGGCGGTCAGGCGCCGAAGATTTCGGATTTTAACAACACTCTCAATGCGGCCCGAGAGAGGCTGGGACGGGGGCAATGGGTGGAAGGGTTAGTATTGCGGGCGCTTAAGCAGGCGCGCTATGACTCGACTGTAGCGCCTCATTTTGCTTTGGGATTTGACTGCTATACCCACTTTACCTCACCAATCCGTCGCTATCCGGACCTGGTCGTGCACCGGCTCCTAAAGAATATATTGGGGTACGATCGTTCAACACGCATTGACGCTACTGCTGAGCAACTTGCAGATATTAGTGAGTATTGTTCGATGACTGAGCGTCGTGCAGAGAACGCAGAAAGAGCCGTCAATGCCTGTTATAAAGCACAGTTTATGTCGGATAAGATCGGGCAGGTGTTCAAAGGGTCCATCAGTGGGGTCACAGAATTTGGCGTGTTTGTTCAGTTGCTCGACCTGCCAATAGACGGGTTGGTCCATGTCTCCGAGCTCGGAGGTGATTATTACGAGTTTGATCCACAATCTATGGAACTCGCGGGCAAGCACACAGGGAGGACGTTACGATTGGGAGATGTCCTTGAAGTCGTGCTGACACAAACATCTCCAGAAGCCGGAAAAATCAGTTTTTCCAGCATAATGAACAATATCTCTACAACAAGAGGAAGGATTTACCGTCGCCATAAAAAGGCACGTCGCGGGATATAGACGCTTAGGACCGGCAGGGGCTGCATTGACAAGTTGCGACCGGCAGACAATCCTCGGGGTGGGTCGTGGATCGAACGGGGTCGCTCGATTTTTGATGCCGCAAAATAAGTTGATCTCATAATGGGTGCTATATGATCGGGAAACAACCGCTATCACTATGAACACGATAGTCTCCACATCGTGCGGATTTCACGCAGTTCAGAATGCCCTAAGGCACCCCGACAATGTGGAGGTATTGTTATATGACGTTCAGCGCAACGATCTTCGACTCAAAGAACTCGCTGAACAGGCCCGTCGTTCCCAGATTCAGATCAGGGCAACTGAAAAAAAAGAACTCGATAAACTGTCCGCTGGGGTAAGGCATCAAGGTGTCATAGTTATTCACACAACAGGTTTGGCTAAGCCCTCTTTACCACTTGAGGAATATCTAACTCAACTTGAACGGGTCCCACTGTTGCTGGTGCTTGATGGTGTTCAAGATCCTCAAAATCTTGGTGCTTGTCTTCGCACTGCAGCTGCTGCCGGAGTCGACGGCGTTATTCTCCCACGCAAAAAGGGTTGTCCCATCACCGCCACGGTAATGCGAGTGGCTGCCGGGGGCATCAGTCATTTGTCGATATTCGAAGAGAGCAACTGGAATCGCGTCATGACGACCTTGAAAAATAGCGGACTGTGGATTGTGGGTACTGATGAAAATGCCGAAAACGATATCTATAGCACAGATCTAGTCCGACCTGTGGCGCTGGTATTGGGTGCGGAAGACAAAGGTCTACGCAGACTGACGCGAAAACAATGTGATCAGGTCGTGCGTATTCCTGCTGTGGGCGGGATCCATAGTCTTAATGTATCGGTCGCAACGGGTATCGCGCTGTTCGAAGTGTTGCGCCAACGGCGTTCGCCATTACAAAAATAGTTCACTACAGAAAATAGAGTTTGAAATTGGTGCTCGCTCAGGTCATTCTGATTCACGTGTTTTGGACCGATAGTCACAATATTCTCTAATCACGCAGACAGGGCATTTTGGCGTACGTGCGGTGCACGTATAACGGCCATGCAGAATCAGTAAGTGATGTGCATCCTTAAGGTAGCGTTCAGGCGTAAATTTGAGCAACTTCTGCTCCACATGTAGCACCGTTTTGCCAGGGCCCAACCCGGTTCGGTTGGAAACTCGAAAAATATGCGTGTCCACCGCGATAGTAGGCTCTCCAAACGCGGTATTCAGGACAACATTTGCGGTTTTGCGGCCAACACCAGGGAGAGCTTCTAGTGCTTCTCTTTCGGCAGGTACCTGGCCGTCGTGCAAATCGATAAGCATGCGACAGGTTTTGATGATGTTGTGCGCCTTTGTGTTATACAGGCCGATTGTTCTAATGTGGTGTTTAAGGCGGGTTAGTCCCAGGTTAAGGATTGCCTGTGGCGTATTAGCTTTGCGGTACAGTTTGTCGGTGGCTTTGTTGACCGAAACATCAGTGGCTTGGGCGGAGAGGATTACTGAGACAAGCAACTCGAAGTTGGATCTGAAGTTGAGTTCGGTAGAAGGACTTCCGTGGACGCGGGCCAGAATTTTAAAGATCTGTTTTCTTTTGACGGGATTCATGTGAACGACTGTTTTAGTCTTTATTTAAATACTGGCTGTTTCTACGGGCACGGGTACGTTTTACGCTACTGAGAATATTTTCCCGCATGATGGTTTGGGTTGATACTGTATTACTGCAACCAGCTGACAGTTTCGATCTCGAGCGTTTCATCTGGGCCCGCCTGCGTGCACGGACGACCATCTCACTCGAATACTCAGGCCATGGACTGCCAGGTTGATTATCCAAGGACACGCCAGCAATGGGTGTCATCTGAATACAGTCCATTGGGCAGGGCACAATGCACAGTTCACATCCCGTGCACTCATGACTAATTACGGTGTGCATCAGCTTTGAAGCGCCGGCAATAGCATCGACGGGGCACGCTTGTATGCAAAGTGTGCAGCCGATGCACAGCGCCTCGTTGATGACAGCGCAGGTTAAAGGCTTCGCTGTGCCGCAGTCTCTGTCTAGCGGTAACAGTGGTTTGGCTGTGATTTCAGCCAGTGCACGAAGCGTGATATCACCGCCCGGTGGGCAACGATTTATCGGAGCAGCCTCAGCACTTATAGCCAGCGCATACTCCCAGCAGTTCGGGTACCCGCAGCGCTGGCATTGTGTCTGGGGCAGCCACTGATCAATTATGTGGGGATCGACCGCACCACTCATTGCGAGTTAGATTCCTTGGCACATCGAATGGTTATTGGACGATCAGCGTACACCCATTCCAGCTTCTGCACCACTATCGGGTTCTATGACGAAAATACCAGATGCATCATCGATTCCGGAAGCTGCCAGGATCATGCCTTCAGATGTGCCAAACCGCATCTTTCTGGGAGCGAGGTTAGCGACCAACACGACATGGCGGCCGATCAATGTTTCGGGCTTATAGGCATTTTTGATACCGGCAAATACAGTGCGAGATTGGCCATTGAGATCTAGCTGTAACTTGATAAGTTTGTCGGCACCTTCGACGGCTTGGGCATCGACAACTTTAGCGATGCGCAAGTCTATCTTCGAGAAATCATCAATGGTGATTTCCGGTCGGATGGGTTCGTCTGAGAGATGAGATTTAGTTACGGGTGATTCGGGTTCTATAGAGTCAGCAATCATCTGTTCTACATCCTTGGGGTTAATTCGCGTTAATAGATGTTGGTATTCCGAGATTCGATGGTTCAGCAACGGCTGAGACAGGTTCGACCATTGTCCAGGTCCTGAGATTACGCAGCACAGAAAACTACTAGAACGCTGCGCTAGAGAGGGAGTCACTGGACTTAGCCAGGTGATCAGTAGTCGGAAAAGGTTGAGACCCTGACAGCAGATGGCCTGAAGTTCTGGATCGGAGCTGGATTGTTTGGCAACGATCCAGGGTTGCCGATTGTTGACGTATTGATTCGCTTCATCCGCTACGCTCATGATCTCTCGTATCGCCCGGCTGAATTCACGATTCTCGTAAGCCTGGGCTATAGAGTGTCCCGCGTCGACGGCTTTCTTGAACAGGGCGGGATCGTCGAGCTGATCACCGATCTCGTTACTGAATCGTTTATTTATAAATCCAGCACATCGTGAAGCGATGTTCACGACCTTGCCCACGAGGTCAGAATTGACGCGCTGGACAAAATCCTCCGAGCTTAGGTCTAGATCCTCGACACGGTTATTCAACTTGGCTGCGAAGTAGTAGCGTAAATAGTCCGGATCCAGGTGACGAAGGTAAGTGTCTGCCTTTATGAAAGTGCCCCGCGACTTGGACATTTTTTCGCCGTTGACGGTCAGAAAACCGTGAACGAATACTGACGTTGGCGTCCGAAATTCTGCCCCTTGAAGAACCGCAGGCCAGAACAAGGCGTGAAAATAGAGGATGTCCTTGCCGACGAAATGGTACAACTCGGTTTTAGAATCCGGTTTCCAATAAGCATCAAAATCCAGATTTTCACGGTTGCATAGCGCCTTGAAGCTGGCTAGGTAGCCAATGGGCGCATCCAGCCAGACGTAAAAATATTTTTTAGGATATCCAGGAATTTCGAAGCCAAAGTAGGGTTCATCTCGGGATATGTCCCAGTCGCGTAGTCCGGAATCAAACCACTCGGCCAACTTGTTGACCACCTCGGGTTGTAGGCGTCCCGAGCCAATCCATGTCTTTAGCATCGATTCAAAGTCTGGTAATCGGAAAAAATGATGTTCAGATTCCCGTTCTACAGGAGTGGCACCAGAGATCGCAGAGATAGGATTTTTTAGGTCACCGGGGGAGTAGGTCGCACCGCATGATTCACAACTGTCACCATACTGATCCGCGCTGCCGCAGCGGGGACACTCGCCGCGGATGAAGCGGTCTGATATCAAATCCTGCGAAATCACGCTGATGCGCACTGAGCATCTCTTCAATCAATTGAACTGGCTCAATGCCATCGGATCGTGCTTTGAGCATGATGGGCGTACCGTGCGCATCGTCGGCACAGACATAACGTGCATCGTGTCCGACGAGCTTTTGGAAACGGACCCAGGTATCTGTTTGAATGGCCTCCAGCATATGACCGAGGTGAATTGGGCCATTCGCATACGGTAATGCACTCGTGACCAGGATCTTTTTCGATAACGTTGTCATGGATGTCGGGTTGCTTGAATACCTGAATTTAGTAGTGTTGACGAAATAGGTTGCGCCGGCTCGCGAGCGCGGGCGAATTGTCTCGTTCTAGGCCCTCAAACATATTTTAGCCGATACGAAAGGTCTACTGGTCCTGTGTTAGCATTCGCATACCAAATTAACCGGGTAGATTCTGGTTTGATCTGATCGCTTAATCCGGCACAACCCCATCTTGAAGAGGCCGTAAAACTCTTATGAGTACAGTAGCAAAAAATACCGTTCAGGACGCCCTGTCTGAGATTGTCGACCCGCATACAGGCCTCGATCTGGTGACCGGTAAGTCAGTGAAAGATTGTAGTTTAGAGGGTAAGGGTGGTGGACGCGGTGTCCATGATAGAGAACGTTCAGTCGATAGACGTGAAAATAGAAACGCGGGTGGTCGCCCACGAAGTTCAGAAAGGAATTACACCACTTAAGAACGTGCGTAATGTGATTGCTGTTGCATCCGGGAAAGGAGGTGTCGGCAAATCGACCGTCTCAGCCAATTTGGCGCTGGCTTTATCTAGGGAAGGCGCGAATGTCGGTGTTTTGGACGCGGATATCTATGGGCCTAGTCAACCGCGGATGCTAGGGGTCGGTGGACGACCGGAGTCTAAAGATGGAAAGAGTCTCGAACCGATGAACAGCTATCAAGTTCAAGTTATGTCGATTGGGTTTTTAATCGAAGAAGATACGCCAATGATCTGGCGTGGACCTATGGTTACTCAGGCCTTGGAACAGTTGTTGCAAGATACCCAGTGGCGTGATCTTGATTATTTGATTATCGACTTGCCTCCGGGTACCGGAGATATTCAGTTGACACTGGCGCAGAAGGTGCCAGTTTCCGGCGCAGTGATCGTGACCACTCCCCAGGATATTGCACTCCTGGACGCGAGAAAGGCACTGAAAATGTTCGAGAAGGTGGAGATTCCGGTTCTTGGGATCGTTGAGAACATGAGTACGTATATCTGCAGCAACTGTGGTCATGAGGAGCACATATTTGGGGACGGCGGCGGCAAATGGATGTCGGCTGAGTATGGTGTTGAACACCTCGGCGATATTCCGCTTGATGGTCGTATCAGGTCAGATGGTGACGGAGGTCGGCCAACGGTGGTTGCAGACCCGGATGGTGGTTTAGCGCAGGCATATCGGACCATCGCACGAAATGCTTCTGGGGTTCTGTCAGCCCGCAAACGTAACTATAGCGAGGTATTTCCTTCTATTGTCATTCAGAATGATTGAAACCGGATTCAGAGTCGTCGATGTCGATTAAATCTGATAGCTGGATTCGTCGAATGGCGGATGAACACGGAATGATCGAGCCGTTTGAGGCCGGTCAAATCTCAAGTATGGGAGCAGATCGAATCATCTCATACGGTACTTCCAGTTATGGCTATGACATTCGTTGTTCGGACGAATTTAAGATATTCACGAATATCAACTCAGCAGTAGTCGACCCGAAGAATTTTGACGAAAGTAGTTTTGTTGATTATCAGGGCGATGTCTGCATCATTCCCCCAAATTCTTTCGCATTGGCTCGGACCATTGAATATTTCAGAATACCGCGAAACGTGCTCACGATCTGCCTTGGAAAATCGACCTACGCGCGCTGTGGGATAATTGTCAATGTGACCCCGTTTGAGCCTGAATGGGAAGGTTATGTTACGCTCGAATTTTCCAACACAACGCCCTTGCCAGCCAAGATCTATGCAGATGAAGGTGTGGCACAGGTAATATTTTTTGAGGCCGATGAACCCTGCGAAGTATCCTACAAGGATCGCCGCGGTAAATACCAGGGGCAGACTGGTGTAACGTTGCCCAAGGCCTGATCAAGAGAACGAGACATGGCAGGCAACAGTTTTGGTCAGTTGTTTCGCGTTACGACATTTGGTGAAAGCCATGGTCCGGCTCTTGGCTGTATCGTTGACGGGTGCCCGCCGGGCCTGGAGCTTAGCCCTGATGATATTCAACAGGATCTGGATCGGCGTCGGCCCGGACAGTCAAAACATACGACCCAAAGGCGCGAGTCTGACCGTGCCGAGATCCTGTCAGGTGTGTTTGACGGTGTCACCACCGGTGCGCCGATTGGTATAGTGATCAGAAACGAAGATCAGCGAACGAAGGATTATGAACGGATTCGGGAGCAATTCAGACCGGGCCATGCTGATTACACCTATTTAAGAAAGTACGGAATCCGAGACTACCGGGGCAGCGGGCGGGCGTCGGCCCGCGAAACGGTCTGCCGTGTCGCCGCAGGTGCCATCGCCCGAAAATATCTAAATCTTAACAGCGGTATACAGATCACCGGTTACCTCCAGCAGATGGGAGACATCGTTGCCGATCAACACAACTTCGATGAAATTTCCCGCAACCCGTTTTTCTTCCCCGATGCCGATAAGATCGAAAAACTTGAGAAACTGATTCAAGCGCTGCGTAAAGCTGGAGACTCTATTGGTGCACGGGTCAATGTTGAGGCGACAAATGTTCCGGCCGGGTTGGGTGAACCGGTATTTGACAAACTGGATGCGGAAGTAGCTAAGGCAATGATGTCTATAAATGCGGTCAAAGGGGTAGAACTGGGCGCCGGATTTGACAGTGTTAGACAGCATGGCTCAGAACACCGTGACGAGATACGCCCGGAAGGATTCCTGAGCAACAATGCCGGTGGAATTCTAGGGGGTATTTCTAGTGGTCAGGAGATCGTAGTTTCAATTGCGCTGAAACCAACTTCGAGCATTCAAATCCCCGGGCGTAGTGTCGATATACATGGTGAACCCGTTGAGGTTGTTACAACGGGGCGTCACGATCCTTGCGTGGGTATACGGGCAGTACCGATAGCTGAAGCAATGCTCGCTTTAGTATTGATGGATCATATGCTGCGCCACCGCAGTCTTGCAGCAGAGTCGAAAGGCCCCTGTATCTCCGCATCGACGGACACACCGAAACCAGATAAAAAAACTTAGGCCCTGGCCGCTATTTGAAAGCTACATCCGGACTTCTGTAAGGGGGTTTTCAGTTCGGTCTAACGATTGCTCGTCTAGATCTGATAGTAGCTGCGTCACGAGGTATCCCATGTCTTCGATGAGTCGTATGGCATCGATGTCTGCGCGACCACTTTGCAAAATCTGAGCTTTCAAAGCGCCTAATGCATCTAATGTGGGATACAGCGAAATCGGGTCTAGTAGATTGGCGCAACGGTTGTGTTTAAAAATGAGCGTTGCGGCATCCTTAGATAATTCTGGATGAAGTGCCTGACTCAGGATCAACTCCCGAGGCGCTTTTGCTTCAGGGTAAAGCGGCAGAGCCGCTTCCCCAAGCTCGCTTTGCAATCTTTGGAACAGTGTCAGAAAGTTGGTCATTTGTTCGTACTAGGTTGCTGTTTGGCAGAATAGATTATTAAGGGTCTGTCGTGTCACCAGGATCTTGGAGTTTACGCTAAATTATCGGGTGGCAACCGCCAGTGACAGTCAAGGATGGCTCGGTGATGTGCTACAATTTTATTCCACAATCATTAATTGAGTTTCACTAAAAATGTCTGGAAAAACCCTGTACGACAAGCTATGGGATAGCCATGTTGTGCGTGAAGAAGATGACGGCACATCACTGATCTATATAGATCGCCATCTGATTCATGAGGTGACGTCGCCGCAAGCCTTCGCTGGTCTCAAAGAAGCTGGACGATTACCACGCCGAGTCGGCGCGAACTTGGCTGATCATAATGTACCCACGACTGATCGAACCGACGGAATCAGTGATGCGGTGTCACAGCTTCAGGTTACGACCCTTGATCAGAACTGCAAGGAGTTTGGTATTACCGAATACGATATGAACGATCCGCGACAGGGGATTGTGCATGTGATTGGCCCCGAACAAGGTGCAACGCTCCCAGGAATGACGATCGTATGCGGAGATTCCCATACTGCTACCCACGGTGCTTTTGGTGCACTGTCTTTTGGTATAGGCACCTCTGAAGTTGAGCACGTACTGGCGACACAATGCCTTGTGTCTCGGAAAATGCACAAGATGCGGATCACCATAGACGGCGAATTGCGGCCTGGAGTTGGTGCTAAGGATTTGATCCTCGCGATCATAGGCAAAATTGGAACATCGGGCGGTACAGGTTGTGCCATTGAGTTCTCAGGCAGCGCGGTCCGTGCGTTGAGTATGGAATCGAGAATGACTTTGTGTAATATGACGATTGAAGCAGGAGCCCGCTGTGGCATCATTGCAGTTGACGAGGTAACGATCGATTATCTCGAGAATCGGACTTACACCCCCAAGGGCGAGCAATGGGTCGAAGCGAAACAACTCTGGTCTGGTTATGTTTCGGACAAAGATGCAGTATTTGATCGGGAAATTAAGCTTGATGGACAGGCGATTACGCCGCAGGTCACCTGGGGTACATCACCCGAAATGGTCATTCCGATTGATGGGGTGATTCCTGATCCGCAAGGTCAAGCTGACGAGACTCGCCGAGACGGTTGGGTACGCGCATTGGAGTACATGGACCTGGAGTCTGGGACACCGATCAATGAGGTCAAGGTGGACAAGGTGTTCATTGGTTCTTGTACAAACGGAAGAATTGAAGACTTAAGAGCCGCAGCGCAAGTTGCCCGAGGTCATAGTGTTGCCTCAAATGTGTCGCTGGCAATGGTCGTTCCGGGGTCCGGGCTGGTTAAGCGTCAGGCTGAAGCAGAAGGGCTGGATGTAGTTTTTACTGGGGCCGGATTCGAGTGGAGAGAGCCCGGTTGTTCAATGTGTCTTGCGATGAATGCGGATCGATTGGAGCCTGGCGAGCGTTGTGCCTCAACCTCTAATCGGAATTTTGAGGGCAGGCAAGGTCAGGGTGGGCGTACACACCTGGTCTCTCCTGCAATGGCAGCAGCTGCCGCTGTAGCAGGACATTTTGTTGACCCTGCCGAGTTGGAGGTTAGGTCCTGATGGAAGCTTTTAGAACCGTAAAGGGCGTTGTCCTACCGATCGATCGCTCGAACGTTGATACTGATGCGATTATCCCGAAACAATATCTGAAGTCGGTAGCCCGCTCGGGCTTCGGGGCAAACCTATTTGATGAATGGAGATATCTGGACCATGGTGAGCCTGGACAGGAACACAGCAATCGGCCAATAAATCCAAATTTTGTACTGAACGAAAAGCGTTATACCGGTGCGGAGGTTTTGCTGGCTCGCAGTAATTTCGGCTGCGGATCATCTCGCGAACACGCGGTGTGGGCACTTCATGATTACGGCATTAAGGTGATTATCGCATCAAGTTTTGCCGATATATTTTTCAACAACTGTTTTAAGAACGGCCTGCTGCCCCTTGTATTGTCCGATGATGTTATTGATGTCTTGTTTGAATCGATCAAAGATGAACCAGGCTATATGCTCGAGGTGGACCTGGAGTCTCAAAGTGTCATCACCCCAGATGGCACACAATATTCATTTGAAATTGAAAGTTTTAGGAAGTACTGCCTGGTCAATGGTTTCGACGACATCGACTTGACTTTGCGGCATAAGAAAGATATTTCGGAGTTTGAGGCGATACATAAGCAGAGGATGCCCTGGTTGTTTGAGGATATTTCCTAAGATGAAGTTGTGCGGTTTGTCTGGATTCGAATCATTTCTGTTGCCATTCTTGTGTCTTTGGAACACAGAATCTCTTGGCCAATAGCCTAAATGTTGCCGTCGTCGGAGCCACCGGAGCGGTCGGTGAGGCAATGATCGGCATTCTCGAACAACGCAGCTTTCCGGTTGGTTGTTTGTTTCCGCTAGCGAGTGAACGGTCAGCAGGTAGTACGATCAACTTTAGGGGCAAATCAATCGAGGTAAAAAGACTGGACGAGTTTGATTTTTCCTCAATCGATGTTGGTTTGTTTTCAGCAGGCGGAAGTGTATCCGCCGTCTTCGCGCCGAAGGCCGCGTCATCGGGCTGCGTAGTCGTTGACAATACTTCCTATTTTCGCAACGATCCGGAAATTCCTCTCGTCGTACCAGAAGTCAATGCGCACGCAATAGACGGGCACGATGGCATTATTGCCAATCCCAACTGTTCGACCATTCAGATGGTCGTTGCCTTGAAGCCTATTTATGATGCTGTGGGCATTTCCCGAATCAACATAGCGACCTATCAAGCTGTTTCAGGTGCGGGTAAACGTGCCATTGCCGAACTGGGGCAGCAATCAGTCGAACTGCTAAATGGCAGGCCGGTCAGTCCGATTGTTATGCCAAAGCAGATTGCCTTCAACGTATTGCCTCATATCGATGAATTCCAGGAAAACGGGTATACGCGAGAAGAGATGAAAATGATCTGGGAGACCCAAAAAATACTCGGTGATGATACCATCTGCATAAACCCAACCTGTGTGCGTGTGCCGGTGTTTTATGGCCACTCCGAGGCTTTACATATCGAAACCCGCGAAAAGATTACTGCCAAAGCGGTTCGAGAACTGTTACAAGCTGCACCGGGGGTTGTTGTCATTGATAAATGTGAGCCGGGCGGTTACCCCACCCCCGTTTCCGATGGTGCCGATTGCGACGGAGTGTATGTGGGCAGGATTCGCGAGGACGTTTCGTGTGCTCAGGGTATCAACATGTGGGTTGTATCAGACAATATTCGGAAAGGTGCGGCACTAAATAGCGTGCAGATAGCCGAACATCTATTTAAGAGTGTTTAATGTCTATGTCAATTAGCATGAGAAAAACACGTCGAGCTATTCACTGGAAAGCCGAGTTTTAGCAAATTGATCAGAACTTTACCTAAACGCCCAGCTGTTTGGATTGTTTTATCGGTCTGCCTTTGGCTGGTGACAACCAATGTCCAGGCTATCGGCTTGGGCCGAATAGTGGTCAATTCTGCGCTGAATCAACCACTTGATGCAGAGATATCGATTGCTTCCATTGAGGACAATGTGCTTGAGAGTCTGGAAATCACGCTGGCAACAGATTCTGACTTTCGACGTGCCAATATCTCAATCGAACCGGTCGTCAAGTTGCTGCAGTTTAATGTGATCAATGGTGAAACCGGCCCATGGATTCATGTAACAACAGATCGTTCCGTTCGCACGCCGTTTCTACATTTTCTAGCGGCCATACAGTGGTCGGGCGGTAGGATTATTCGCGAATATACCGCCTTGCTGGACCCACCGGGTTACGACACGGTAGCTGGTCAGTCAGTGACGTTACCCAGGGCGACTGATCAGCGGGTACTACTGCCAGGGGATACTTACGAACCCGTTAGAAGTGGTGAGACGCTGATGGGTATTGCTACAAATATTGACGTCGATAAAAACGTGACTATATATCAGAGAATGTTTGCGTTGATGCACATCAATTCTGAGGCGTTTATTCGTGGCAACATGAATCTGCTCCGAGAAGGGGCTACATTGATTATCCCTTCTGTTGAAATGATGGCGGGCATTTCAAGAATTGTAGCTAGAGAGGAATATACTCGCCAGCTATCGGAATGGATTGATTATCACCAGGGTATCGCACAGGGTAAGTCCCAGTCTGGCGAGAGACTCTGGGTATCACTGATACCGGGAGATGAGAAGGTCGTTGTCAAAGAGGTTGAAAAGACAATTATCAAGGAAGTGCCTGTCGAAAAGGTCGTTGTCAAAGAGGTTGAAAAGACAATTATCAAGGAAGTGCCTGTCGAAAAGGT
>LUMJ01000570.1_pt1 | contig 17280 bp, 19 predicted proteins | sample 729631 | NCBI WGS metagenome assembly LUMJ01 (sample SAMN03860266, study PRJNA289734) | marine metagenome | biome: seawater column; feature: ocean; material: water; isolation source: Red Sea water column Station 22 - depth 500m | place: Saudi Arabia: Red Sea | collected 2011-10-15 | depth 500 m | reverse complement strand
ATGGTGCGGGAGGTGGGATTTGAACCCACGAACTCCTAAAAGACAGGGTCCTAAGCCCTGCGCCTTTGGCCAGGCTGGGCGACTCCCGCAAGCTTTGTGCAACAACAGGTAAATTTATCGGTATTGGATTCATTGTATGGGTAAATTATTTGGAACAAACGGTGTGAGGGGAGTTTTTGCTGAAGACTTTACTTTAGAGTTTGTACATGATCTTGTATTATCAATTTCAACTTATTTCAAGGAAGGCACTATACTTGTAGGATATGACGGGAGAAATTCTAGTAACGTGGTTTCAAAATTAGTTTGCTCTACATTAAATTCTGCTGGTATTAATTGCGATCTCGCAGGTCTTGTTCCCACTCCATGTTTAGAGTTTGCAACCAAGATGCTAGGATATAATGGCGGAATTATGATTACGGCTTCTCACAATCCACCTGAATATAACGGAATCAAACCAGTTGCTAGTGACGGTGTAGAAATTTCACGAGAAGATGAGAGTGTGATTGAAGAGATTTTTTTTCAAAAAAACTGGAACCGCAACTCTTCTACATTTGGCTTAACAAAAAATAATGATAGAGCGATACAAACGTATCTAGATGGAATAAAATCGCAAATTGACGTTTCAAAAATAAAATCAAAGAATTGCAAAGTTGTGTTAGATCTTGGAAATGGTGCTCAAGCGACTACTGCAATAAAATTATGTAAACAATTAGGATGTGAAGTTATAACAATCAACGAGGAAATTGATGGTCTCTTTCCAGGTAGGGGTCCTGAACCTACTCCATACAATCTTGGAGAGTTATCTTCTGCTGTTGTAAATAATAATGCTGATCTTGGTATTGCATTTGACGGTGATGGTGATAGAAGTATTTTTTGTGATGATACGGGAATGTTGCTTTCCGGTGACAGATCTGCACTCTTACTATCAGATTATCTATTAAAGAAAAATCCAAATTCGAAAGTTGTTACATGCGTTAATTCTGGAAATTCAATTGATGAATTAGTCACACAAACTAATTCCACTGTTACAAGAACTAAAGTTGGTAGTGTTGAAGTCTCAAGAAAAATGCTTACTGAAAATGCGCTTATAGGATTTGAAGAAAACGGTGGATTCATGTTCGGAAAGCATAACCAAGTAAGAGATGGTGGTATGACTCTTGCTTTACTTCTGGAACTTCTTGCAAGTTCAAACAAAAGTATAAGTGAAGAACTTGGTAATTTGCCTCGGTCTTTTACTACTAAAGATAAAATTTCATGTAAAAAAGAGGATATAGATGGAATAATCTCCAAACTTTCAAATGAATTCCCAAATGCGGATACTACAGATGGGATAAAGATTGTTTTTGATAAGAAAAACTGGATTATGGTTAGACCCAGCGGTACTGAACCAATAATTAGAATTTATGGTGAATCTGATTCAGAAAAAAACCTTGAAATACTTATGGCGGAATATATTGAAAAAATTAAATCATTTCTAGGCAGCTAACACTTTTAATACCAATTGGATTGATTCTTGGAATGGAGATGATCCCTCAGGGTGATGTAAATGGCAAAACCATACTATGTTAAGTTTGAAGTACCAGAGAATCTTGTTAGTCCGATTTATGAGTCACTTAGAGTGGCTGTTCAGACTGGAAAGGTCAAAAGAGGTACAAATGAAGCTACTAAAGCTATTGAAAGAGGTATAAGTAAATTAATTATCATTGCTGAAGATGTAGAACCACCAGAAGTTGTTGCACATCTTCCAATATTATGTGAAGAACAGGGAGCTGCATATGCTTTTGTTCCGAACAAACAAGAATTAGGAAAAGCATTGGGAGTTGAAGTTATGTGTGCCGCAGCAGCTATTTTGGACTCCGGTGATGCTCAACACATAATTGATGAAGTTGTGGGTTCTATTGCTAAAATTAAAGGTGGTAAATCAGAACCAGAAGCTAAATCAGAACCAGAAGCTAAATCAGAACCATGAGCACAGAAACACAAGGAGAAGAGCTTACTCCTGCAGAAGTTATTCAGATTGTAGGTAGAACAGGAATTGCTGGAGAAGTTATTCAAGTTAGAGTGAAAGTCTTGGATGGTAAAGATAAAGGAAGAGTACTTACAAGAAATGTAAAGGGATCAGTACGAATGTCTGATATTCTGATATTACGAGAAACGGAACGAGAAGCCAAAAAAATCCATTAGGTGAATGTTATGAGCATGCTAGTAAAATCCTGTAGTTTTTGCAATCGTCCAGTAGCGAAAGGATCAGGAACGATGCTTGCAAAAAATGATGGAACTGTATTATGGTTTTGCTCTTCTAAATGTAAAAAAAATACTCTTGAACTAAAACGTGATCCTCGAAAGCTAAAATGGACAAAAAAATACGTCAAAGGCGGAATTAAGAAAGCAAAAAAGTAAGTTGACTGAACAAACATTAATCATTGTAAAGCCAGACGCTGTAAAACGAAATCTGGTAGAACAAATACTCTCACGATTTGAAAAGAAAGGATTCACTATTTCAAAGAAAAAAACATTAAATTTTACAAAAGAAATGGCTAAAGAATTCTATTCGGCGCATAGCGCTAAGCCATTTTTTGATGAACTGGTATCATTTATCACGTCTGGGGAGGTTGTAGTTGCAATAATTGAACGTGATGATGCTGTTAGTCTAACCAGGGAAATTATAGGGAACACAAACCCTAAGGAAGCTAGTTCTGGAACAATACGTGGTGATTTTGGTATTAGTATAACAGAAAACTCTATCCACGCATCAGATTCTAGCGAAAGTTTTGATAAGGAAGTGAATGTGGTATTTTAGTGATCAAAAATGCGCATTCGACAACCAATTGTGTCTGTTCTAGGACATGTTGATTCTGGAAAAACATCATTACTTGATAAAGTACGTGGAACTGGTGTACAGGGAAGAGAAGCTGGTGGTATAACCCAACATATTGGCGCCAGTTTTCTACCAGTAGAAACTATACAGAAAATTTGTGGACCACTATATGAAAAATTAAGTAAAGTTGAACATAAGATTCCAGGTATTTTGGTAATTGATACTCCAGGACACGAAATCTTTACAAACTTACGTTCACGTGGAGGTTCGGCTGCAGATATTGCAATTTTAGTAGTTGATGTAAATAGAGGATTTCAGCCTCAAACTAATGAAAGTTTAAAAATTTTAGAAAGCCGCAAGGTGCCTTTTGTTGTTGCATTAAATAAAACTGATATGGTTTCCGGTTGGAAGGATACAGAAACACAATTTATTTCATCAGCCATCGAGAAACAAAATCCTGAAGTACAAACATTTCTGGATGAAAAAATCTATGATGTAGTTACTGCACTTTCTGTTTTAGGATATCAGTCGGAGGCATTTTACAGGATTAATGACTACAAAAAAGAAATAGCTATCGTACCTGTTAGCGCAAAAACTGGTATAGGTATGCCTGAACTGTTTGCTGTTTTGGTCGGATTAACACAACAATATCTCAAAGATAAATTGGTTCAGGAAGAAAAATCCAATCGTGGTATTATATTAGAAGTTAATGACGAAGTTGGTTTAGGTCCTACAGCAAATGTAATCCTAATTGATGGACAAATGAAAAAGGATGATTCTATAATAGTAGCAAAAAGAGATTCCGTGATTGTTACAAAACCCAAAGCACTACTATTACCTAAGGCATTAGATGAAATGAGGGATCCACGAGATAAATTCAAACCAGTTGAAAGTATACAAGCTGCCGCCGGTGTAAAAATAGCATCTCCAGATTTAGAGGGTGTCTTACCTGGTAGTACACTTTATGCAACTAGTAATAATTCTGATGTAGAAAATTTTAAAAAATCAATTCAAGACGAAATGCAATCTGTCTTTATTAATACCGAAACAAATGGTGTGATTCTAAAATGCGATGCTATTGGTTCACTTGAGGCTCTTACAGAAATGTTACGTAGAAAACAAATCCCTATTTCAAAAGCGGACATAGGACCAGTAACTCGCCGTGATGTTCTAGAAGCTATGGCACTAAAAGAAAATGATAGACATCTTGGTGTTATACTTGCTTTTAATGTGAAGGTTTTACAGGATGCTGAAACCGAAGCGGAAGATAACCATATCAGAATTTTCACTGATAAGATAATCTATAGTTTAATTGATACATACACCCAATGGGTAGAGGATGATAAAGCCGATGAGGAAAATTCCATTTTAGCGGAATTAACTCCAATTTCCAAGTTTACTTTTCTGAAAGGTTTTGTTTTTAGAAATAACAATCCAGCAGTGTTTGGTATTAGAGTAGATGTAGGAAATCTACGACAAAAAGTTCCTTTCATGAACAAAGATGGGAAAAAAATTGGTGTGATACATCAATTGCAGCAAGATGGGAAAACTGTCACCTCTGTTAAAGTTGGACAAGAGGTAGCATGCTCCGTGCAGAACATAACCATAGGAAGACAGATAGTTGAAGAAGATGTATTCTATACATTGCCTTCCTCATCTGATGTAAAAAAATTACTAAATCGATTTGCTCAGAAGTTAAGCTCCGAAGAAAGAAATACACTGAATGAGATTGTGGAAATTCAGCGAAAACGAGATCCAGCTTATGGATATTGAATTATTTTACAGATCTAAGAGATATCGCATTGTTATCTTACCATTTTCGTTTATTTCCATTAAATGAAATGTAGGAGATTTGATTTCTACTTTGAAATTGTGCTTTTCTAGATCTAATTTTTCACCAGAAATAGTGGAAATGATTTCATATTCATCATTTTTTTTGATATTAACAGAGAAATTGTTTATTGCAAATCCATCAGTTATTGTTATAGTTACAATCTCCTCTAGCCAATTATATAATAAATTTTGAAGGTTTCTGCCTTTAACTTTAACACTCTTTTTTTCAACTTCCTTAATGTTTTTTAGATCAATTATAGTTTCGACAACTGATTTACCAGCAACAGAAAATGCTTCTTCTAAATTTTTTGCTTTGACTTCGATAAATGCGTCAGTTGAATGTTCAAGATACTTGTAACTCATACTTTTTTTATGAATTTCTGCTATTAATGAGTTAAAGTAAACAGCAAGTCTTAAAGGCACTTTTCACGATTTTTTTTTTGAATGGAACTACCACGTGGAATGAAGGATTTTGATATAGATGAGATGATAAAAATTGATTTCGTTCGTCAAAAATTTTTGGAGACAGCAGGGATATTTGGATTTAATTTAATGGAACCATCACCCATCGAACTTTTATCGGTATTAGAAGCAAAGAGTGGATCTTCCATTCGTGATGAGATATACCAATTCAAAGATAAGGGAGACAGGGAAGTAGCACTAAGATTCGATTTCACCGTAGGTCTAACAAGGTATGTTGCATCACAAAAAAATCTAAAATTACCTGTAAAACTTTCTTCGTTTGGAGGGGTATGGCGATATGATGAACCACAAAAAGGTAGATATCGATTCTTCCATCAATGGAACATTGAAACGTTTGGTAATCTAAATGTGGAACATGATGCAGAACTTATAGAATTCACATCTAGATTTTTTAATAATCTCAAACTACAAAACATCAGTATTGATATTAATCATAGAAAACTAGTTGAATCCTATATCAATCATATCTTTGAATCAAATGATGTCACTCTACTTCACGATATTTTCAGGGCTGTAGATAAGATTCAAAAAAAATCAAAAGATGAAATACTGCAAGAATACAAGCAAAAAGGATATTCTCCAGAAAAATTAGAAAAAATATTAGAATTTTCAAATCTTAAGGGAACGCCTTCAGAAATTGAAAAAAGCTTTGACACTTCAAGTTTAGATGGTTGGAATGAATTATGTGATCTGTATCGTTCACTAAAAAACAGAGGGATTGAGAACATTAGAATTAATTTTGGTATTGTAAGAGGTCTTGATTATTATTCTGGTATAGTTTTTGAAGCGTTTGATACCACTTCTGATTTGGGTGCATTGGTAGGTGGTGGAAGATACGATAGTCTGCCAAAGATTTTTGGTCGTGATGATTTAGGTGCTACTGGAGTAGCAGGTGGTGTGGAAAGAATTATTCTACGTCTTGATGAGCAAGGTATTCCTTGTATTCCAACTAATGATACAATATCTGTACTCTATGTAAATGACGAGTTAAAATCAGATGCGATTAACTGTGTGTCAAAACTACGAAAACTTGGAATATCAGTAAATATCGATTTAACTGCTAAGTCGTTGAAGAAACAAATGGAAATTTCATCAGGATCAAAGTTTTCCATTATTTTTGCGCCTAAGGAATTTTCTGAAAAGAATGTTGTACTAAGAAATATGATAGATAAAACTGAAAAACAAATTTCTTTGGACGAATTGATTACAGACACTAAAAGCGTTCTTAATTTGTAAATGCACGTGTCAGCATCATAATCTCCGGACCATTTGTTAGATTACCAACCACAACCGCATTACTGTTAGCCAAGATACCAGAGGAAACAAATGGTACACCACCGTTTATTGTTACAGGTTCAACATTAACTCCTAAAACATTAGAAAATTTCTTAATATCTTCCTCATCTGCCTCAGGATGAATAACAGCGCCAAAATTGTTAGTTTCCATAACAGCGCCAACTTGATCATAACCTGCAACCCTCTTTTGTATTACTTCAATATCTAAGACGTCTTCAATTTCCTTGATGAATTCTTTTTCAATCAAAGGAGAAATAACTCCACCCTTGTCATTAACAGATATTAAATTTCCTAAGGCATTATGTTTTGTATCTAATATTTTTACGTTAAGGCCAGTAGATTTTTCTAAATATGCGATCTCCTGTGGAGACGATGTTCTAGGTAATAGTATTCCATGATTGTTTAGAACCATCATAACTCCAAGCAATCTGGTGTTGGCTACAGGTGTCATAATATATTCAGCCTGAAGATAATTTGCTAAATTTTCAGCCTTAGTTTTAGCAAAGCCATTAGGAACAAAGACAAACTTGTCATTTACATTTGTGAAAATTCCAATGTTTGGTCCACTATAAACATCATATTTGATAATATCCAACAATCAAAAGATCACATGAAAAAATATGAACGTAAGGAATTGATCAAAAACAGTGTTATAATTGTCTAGATTTAAATAATATTTAAAAATAAAACCCACTATGCCAATCAAAGAAGACTTTTGTCATGAAGGAAAAAAGACAGTCGGCAAGATCACCCACTCTGAAAGTGGCAACTACCACTGGGTTTGGGAATCACAAGGACTAGTCGAAGCTTCAAAGGACGAAAAAGTTCTCGCTGATTACAAGAAACATAAGGAAAAAATGGAAAAACTTGGTATCAGCGGAACGATGGTAGCTAACGATTGGGACTCTTGTGTAGCTGACGGTGCATGTATAGAAGCATGTCCTGTTCAAATCTTCCAATGGTACAGAACTGAGAAAGACATTTCTGGCATAAAGGCAATAAATGAAACCTTTGCTGGAACAGGTTCTACCGTAAAAGAAGAACGATTTGACTTCACAGATAAAGCAGATCCAATCAGAGAACATGACTGTATTTGGTGTATGGCTTGTGTATCAGTATGCCCTCCACTAGCGGTTCTAGTGGACCAAGGTAACCAGGAATGGCATGAAAAAGCTGAAGGTACATTCCAAAAGTACTACAATCGATTTTTGCAGAGGTCGCTTAGCCTGGTAGAGCGCGGGCCTTGAGAGCCTGTGTGCGCAAGCACGCGGGGGTTCGAATCCCTCTCTCTGCGTTTATTATTTTCCAATTTTTGCTAATTCTGCCAACAATGCAGATAACTGAATTTCAGGGTTAGCACCTACTAAAATTCGGTAATCATACTTTGCAATTATTTCTAGTATTTCTTCAAGATTATTCGTTTTTGAACTAAATACTGCTTGTGTTATATATTTTAAAAAATCTGATTCTGACATGCCGTAAACCTTGATCAATTCTATCATTTTGTTTCGTGAATCAGAAATCTTTCCATTAAGAGCCAATTTTAGAATGTCTTGAACATCTTTTGTTTTGGTCAATCCAACAACTGATTTCACTGTAGATTCCGTTACACTTCCTGAACTAGCAGCAGCCTGAAGGACATTAATCGAATGACGTAGATCACCATCAGTATAATCACAGATAGTGTTTAGCCCCTTGTCATCTGCCTTAATCTTCTCTTTTTTACTAATTAATTTTAATTGAGGAAGAATCTCTTTGTTTGAGATCTTAGTAAACTTGAAAACAACGCATCTACTTTGAATCGGTCCAATTATTTTTGATAAATTATTTGCAACCAGAATAAATCTACAAATTTTTGCCGTATCTTCTATTATTCTTCTTAGTGCAGTTTGTGCATCAGATGTCATTTCATCGGCCTCATCAAGAATTATTATTTTAAATGGAATTTCAGTGTCCAAACCGGCAAATCGAGAAAATTTTTTTACTCGTTCTCTCACCATGTTTATTCCACGCTCATCTGATGCATTAAGTTCCAGTGTATAATCACGCCAATGTTCTCCTAGGATCTCCCTTGAAACACAAAGTGCAGCAGTGGTCTTTCCTACACCAGCCGAACCTGAAAATAAAAGATGTGGTAATTCTTCCTGGTTTTTTAACATAGAATTAATGCTACCAACGATTTCCTTCTGATTTACCAATTCAGATATTTTCTGTGGACGATATTTCTCTACCCACATCACATTTGAGGGTGACATTAGATCTTTAACCACACTTTCCTATTAATAAATGACATAAAGGATCAAATGATCAAAGCTTTTTGTAAATTCATTTGATCGATCGTATCCATTAAATGGTTTAATGGTCTTACAGATCCATTGGAAATGTCTGAATTGGTACAAATTCATTCGATAGGATATAACCTAACGGATGTTAAAGTCGAATTTAAGAAAGATACAGCTTTGGATATTTCTGGTGTTTCAATTCAAGGAAAAACGGGTGAAATTCTTAACATCCCTAGATGGTCTGCGGAAGTTTTAGAATCTGAAAAATTTGTTGAAATTCAAGATATAGATATGCTTGTGGAATTAAAACAGGCTGTTGAAAAGGAAAAGATGTTAGGTCAATTTGATCTATCAACACTTCAAGTCCAACAACAAGCTGACCCTCATTTTTACATAAAAATGAAATCATACATGAAAGGATTACCTGAAAAAGATTATGATAAGGTTCAAAGTTTACTAAACACTCTAGTTAGAACGAGACAAACCAAAATTATTCGTCTTGCTGATACATCTAAACTCACGGCTGAAATTTCTCAGAAATTATCTATAGAAGAACAGAAATTCTACAATAACCTTCATGATAATAGCTCCAATTTTTCTAAAACAGTAGTAGGTAACAAATAATGACCGCGGAAGGAGCATTAACAGATTCTGCACTTGCAGACAAAGTAAAGGAATTTCTAACACAATTCAAAGATCCTACAGGTTCCTTTTCTTATGTGGAACAGATTGATCAGATGATAGTTAAACAAACTACATACGTTGTTGTGGATTTTAATGATCTAGTATCTGTGCCAGTTATTGAATCAAAATTCATTCAAAGCGCTGATGAAATTCTTCATGCATTCTCAAGGGCTATTTATGAAATTTTGAAGGAGAGCAATCCAGAATATGCAGAGAAGATTAAACATGATATACGTGCACGTATAGCAAATTTCCCAGACGAACGAAGTTTACGTCAAATTAACTCTGAGGTCATAACCAAGATGATAAGTGTCTCTGGTATGGTAGTAAGAGCTTCAGAGGTAAAACCACTTGCTAAAGAAGTAACTTACAAGTGCCTTGACAAACATATTTCAACATTCACTTTGCTTGACGGAATGAGCTTGAATGCTTCTGTAAAATGTCAAACACCAAATTGTAAGCATACAAACTTAGCTTTAGTACCTGAAGAAAGCAGATTCATAGACTTTCAAATAGTTAGATTACAAGAATTGCCAGAGGATCTTCCACCAGGACAATTGCCTCACTATGTCAACGTTAGTATGAAGCAAGACTTGGTAGATTACGCACGCCCTGGCGACAGAATTGTTTTGACTGGAATTGTTAGAATTGAGCAGGAGCGTATATCTGGAGTAAAGCAATCTGAAAGTGCGCTTTATAGACTACGAATAGATGGAGATAATATCGAGTTTATTGGGGGTAAAGGAACTAAAAGTTCAAGACGAACAGAAAGGGAAGAAATTTCTCCAGATGAGCAAAAAATAATCAAAACTTTAGCAAAGAATGATGATATCTATAACAGATTAATAGAATCATTCGCACCACATATTCGTGGACATGAAATATTCAAAGAAGCAATTCTTTTGCTGATTGTAGGTTCAACACAACGTGCACTTTCTGACGGTTCAAAAGTTAGAGGAGACATCAATGTTTTTCTTGTTGGTGATCCAGGTACTGCAAAAAGTGAAATGCTAAAATTCTGTGCAAGGATTGCTCCTAGAGGACTATATACATCAGGAAGAGGATCCACTGCTGCCGGTCTTACTGCAGCAGTGGTACGTGATACTTCAGGAATTTTCATGTTAGAAGCTGGTGCTGTAGTTCTTGGTGATCAAGGTCTAGTTTGCATAGACGAATTTGATAAAATGAGACCAGAAGATAGAAGTGCTCTACACGAAGTGATGGAGCAACAATCAGCTAGCATAGCAAAAGGAGGTATAGTTGCAACACTTAATGCTAGAACATCAATATTGGCTGCGGCAAACCCTATGTTTGGAAAGTATGATCCATTCAAAAATTTAACCGAGAATGTTAATCTTCCAATTCCACTTCTTACAAGATTTGATTTGGTATTTGTTGTAAGGGATATTCCTGGAGAGGAGAAAGATAGACAGATAGCAGAACATATCATAAGTCAGCATGGAGAGTCTGGAACTGATACTACATCACTCATAGATGTTGATATTCTTACAAAATACCTAGCATACGCAAAGCGAATCGATCCAGCTCTTACAAAAGAAGCTGAAAGCAAGATAATGGAATTCTATCTTAAAATGAGAAGTATTGAGGGTGAGGACAAAGAAAAAATGATTACAATAACACCAAGACAGTTAGAAGGATTAATTAGGTTAGCTACTGCTAGAGCAAGACTTCTGTTGAAGAACCAAGTTGAAGGGGATGATGCGGAAAGAGCAATTTACCTATTCAATAAAATGCTAGAGAACTCAGGAATAGATGTCAATACAGGAAAGGTTGACATAGGAGTACTCCAAGGTCGTCCTCGTAGTGAAGTATCAAAACTATCTACATTCATGGAAACTCTAAGATCACTTGAGGGTGATGACAAATCGCCTGTATTAGAACAAGATTTGGTTGATGAACTCATAAAATCAGATAAATTCAAAGATGAAGATGAAGTTAAACGGTTTATTCGCAAAATGAACCAAGAAGCATCTATTTATGAGTCAAAACCAGGTCATTGGAACACGGTATGAGAATTGATAGGTTACCACTCGACTCTAATACAATTAATTTCTTAAAATCAGAAGGCTACACAAAACTTTACCCTCCACAGAATGATGCGGTGAAGGCAGGGGTTCTTGATGGTAAAAGTGTCATGGTTTCTGTCCCCACTGCAAGCGGTAAAACACTCATTGCGATGCTAGCAACACTATCTCATCTATCAAAAAATAAATCCAAAGTAATCTATCTTACTCCATTACGAGCACTAGCATCTGAAAAATTTGAAGAGTTTAAAAAATTAGAAAAAATTAACGGGGCTAAAATCAAAGTAGCAATATCTACAGGTGATTTTGATTCAAAATATAATGAATTAGACGATGCAGATATCATAATTCTTACAAACGAAACCATGGATGCTATGATGACGTTTCAAAAATCTTGGATTTATGAAATAGGAGTGGTAGTTTCTGATGAAATCCACCTGATTGGTGATTCTGGTAGAGGACCTACACTTGAAATGATTCTGACTAGATTGAAAACTGGTTATGTAGGAAAAAAACCACAGATAGTTGCACTGAGTGCTACTATATCAAATTCTTCTGAACTTGCAGAATGGTTGGATTGTAAGCTTGTTGAAAGTGAATGGAGGCCTGTGCCATTATCTGAAGCAGTATATAGTAATCATACCATAACAAATCAAGATCGTGTTGAATCTGAGGGTAATCTTGACAAAAAAAGAGAAACTAGACATAGAAACCCTGCAATTGGGTTAGGATTAGATATTGTAGAGGATGGAGCACAAAGTCTGATATTTACTATGACAAGAGCTGGTTCGGTTGCTGCTGCCACTGAAGCTGGAAAATTTGTGGCAGAGAAACTAAAAAAGGATGAACTTGAGAAACTAACTAAAATTTCTAAAACAATACTTCCAAGGGAAACTGAAGATCAAACAAAGTTAGTAAAAAAGTTGGCAGATGCAGTAAAGAATGGTTCTGCGTTTCATCATGCTGGACTTGATCAAAGATGTCGTACAATAATTGAGGATGAATTCAAAAATGGTAATATCAGATTGTTAACGGCAACTCCAACATTAGCTGCAGGTGTTAATCTACCTGCACGTAGAGTAATAATATCTAGTGTATTCAGATTTGGCTTAGATGGTAATTCACCAATCAGCATTTTAGAGTATAAACAGATGTGTGGGAGAGCTGGTAGACCGCAATATGACAATGAGGGTGAATCAATAATTGTAGCAAAAGGTTCACCAAATCAATATCTCGAACATTATGTAGATGGCATACCAGAATCTCTTCAGTCACAGATACTTGGGGAGAGTTCTTTAAGAATTCATTTACTTGGTTTAATTGCAACATCGTCAACCTTTTCTGCAATTTCTGAAGAGAAGCTCAATGAATTTTTTTCTCAAACTTTTGGTGGCTTGTCTGATAATAAGTTAGAAAGTAAAATCGCTAATCGCCTAAAAGAGTTGAAAATGTATGATATGATTACTGCTGAGGGAGGTTTCAAGCCTACAAAATTTGGGCAAAAAGTGTTTTGGTTAAGGATTGATCCAAAAACTGCATTCGATATAACTGCATATCTTGAGGATTACGTTAAAGGAAACAAACACACATTTGGTTTCTTGCATATGATTACCAATCTCCCTGAATTCTATCCACAGTTTGGGATAACAGAAAAACTTGAAGAAAAGATGGAAGAGATACATGATAATTTTAAACATGAAAAATTATACACGGAGCAGAAACTGGATCACGATTGGGCAAAAAGTCTACTAATTTTACATCATTGGATTGATGGTATGACATATTCTATGATGTCTGAAGAATTTAACGCTGAACCTGGTGATATATTTCAAATACGACAAAATACAGAGCGTTTAGCTTACATTGTTAGAGAAATCGCTAGATTCTGGAAAAATCAGATTCTTGTTGATGAATTGGATACTCTTAGACAAAGAATTAGACATGGTGTACCAGAAAAATACCTTGATCTAGTAAAAATCAAAAATGTGGGACGTGTACGGGCAAAAATATTGCATAAATATGGTTTTCATGATCGTGTAGATTTAAGAAAAGCACCGCTTGAGAAATTAGCAGAAATAGATAAAATTGGTAAAACGATTGCAAAAAGTATCAAATCACAGGTAGAAAAGGTAGAATAATTGGAAGAAAAAATAATCGCGGCTATAATTGTCTCAGCAATTGCTTTTTTTTCTATTTACGCTTTTACCCCTGTTTTGATCAAATTTTTACAAAAACGAAATCTAGTAGTAAAGGATGTTAACAAACCAGGGAACGTTATGATATCACGACCTGGTGGTATCTCAATCCTAATTGGAATTGTTGCATCAGAAATTACCTTATACCTCTTTTTCCCAATATCAGAAATTTTAGCTATAATCATAACATCTATTCTAGGATTTTCTGTTGGAATAATAGACGATAAAAAAACTATGGGTGGTTGGTTTAAACCTCTTGCACTTGCATTTTGTGCAGCGCCAATACTTTTGTTAGGTGCATACGATTCAAATCTTGATTTTCCACTGTTTGGTTCAGTCAAAATACCATCTTTGTATTTAGCCCTAGTGGTGTTTATGATCCCAATTATGGGAAATACAATAAATTCTATTGATGTTCTCAATGGAATAGCTAGTGGAGTTACTACAATTGCAAGTTTTGCACTGGCTGTTTCACTGTTTATTCTACAGAATTATGAAATTGGTATAGCTTGCCTATGTCTAGCTTTTGCCTCACTTGCTTTTTATAAATACCACAAATTTCCCAGTAGAATATTTCCTGGTGATTCTGGTGTAGTAATGTTTGGGGCTACATATGGTGTTATAGCTATTGTTGGTCAAGTAGAAGTTGTTGCAGCGGTTGCAATTTTACCCGCTGTCATCAATTCATTCTTATTTCTTTCTAGTGTGAAAAAGATAGTTGAACATAGAGAAATTAAAAATCCTACTAAACACACTGATGACTTTAGACTAAAATCTACTGATGAAAATCATGCTCCAATTACGCTAGTCAGATTACTTATTGCAAAAAAACCACTGTCAGAAAAACAAATTTGTAATGAGGTTTTGAAATTGACAGTATTTTCAGGTGTTTTAGCAGTAATTACGGCACTTATGATGGGAGTGGAAATTTAATGAATGTGAAAATATATGGTTTTATCTTTGTCATGTGGGTTTTGATGCTGCTTGGTGGTGGATTGATGACATTAGTTATCGGACCACTTTCTTTAGGTAATATGGTAAGCATTGATCCAATAATTTTCTCAGGAATAAAAGTTGGAATTGCATTAATTTTGATTTTCATATGGGTTTTGATATTAACAAAAGTTAAGAATTGGATATTCAAATCACAAGTAGAATCTTAGATTCATTTACTTTTCCATTCTTTTTGTTTTTTATCATATTCACTACGTGAATATTTTGTCTTTGCAGGAACCCCCATAACTACAGTATCCGATGGGACATCCTTAGTGACCACTGCGCCCATTCCAACCACACTATTTTTACCAATAGTTACACCTGCTTTGATTACAGCTCTACTACCAATTATTACATTATCTTCAATTACTACACCAATTAATTTTTCACTAGGTGGATAAGGATCATTTGTTAGTGCGGCACTAGGTCCAATGAAAACATTTTTTCCAATCCTGGAAAGCGGTGGGATGTAAACTAATCCCTCAATGAGTGTATTGTCCCCAATTTTTACGTCATAATCTATATGAGCTAGAGAGCCGATCTTGACATTGCTTCCAATTTCAACGTTATCGCCAACATAAACAAAATTCCAGATCTTGGTATTTTCACCAATCTTTGTTTTGTCAGAAATATAGTTAGTGACCAAAATATCTCACAAATGCCATGGTAATGCCTTCGTTATAATTTTCTCTGGTAATTCCTTAGTATTTCTTTTTAGAAATTCAATATCTTGTTTTTTATCTCTTAATTCATCAGGTAACATTATAGGAATTTCATCTATTATTGGAAAAAACCTAGAACATTTTTCACAATACAAAGAGCCTTCGGTTATTTTTTCACTATCTGATTTATTTTCAAATAGTTCTAGCGGATGATGTTTATCTATAGGGCATGCAAGTATTTCTAATAATTTTCTGTTCATCTTAGATCAAGATAGATTGGTGTACCCCTTTGACTTGATAAAAGTGCAGCTTCTGCAATTTTTGTAACATTTACAGCCTGTTCTGGTTTTACCACAAGATCATTTTTACCATCTATTGCATCTAGAAAATTTCTTATTTCTAATGATAGTGGTTCAACTTTTTCATTTTTGGGAGTTTCTGTATCATTGCAAGTTTCGATTCGAACTTCCTGAGTGATGAAATCTGAAAATATTCTTGCATCTGTGCAAACAGCGTTAAAATTTCTCACACGTATAGGAGTTATCCAGTTTGAAGAGATTGTTGCAGTCTTGTTATCTTTAAACCCTAATGTTATAGTAGCAAAGTCTTCATGCTCGTGATTAATTTTACCAGCGATCGCAAAGACAACTTCCGGTGTGTCATCAAATAACCACATAGCAGTATCAATATCATGAACAGATGTATCATAAATAACTCCAACATCCTTGATGTGTTGTGGCATTCTATGTTCACGATAAAACTCAAGCCTGATTAAATCTCCATATCTTTGTGATTTAATAGAATTTTTTACAGAAACGACAGCTGGATTAAATCGTTCTATATATCCACAAGTTAGAATTACCTTATTTCTTTTTGCAAGGTCAACAAGATTCTGACCATCGTCAGATAAGTATGTCATTGGTTTTTCTATGAAAACGTGTTTTTTATTTTCAATGAGCTTTGTAGCAATATTTGAGTGTGTAATAGTAGGCGTACAAATTAATGCTACATCAAATTTTTCCTGTTCTAATAAACTTTCAAGTGAATTGTAAAAATTCACAGAATATTTCTTTCCAAATTCTTCGGCACGCTCTAAGTTTGTATCACACACAGCAGAGAGTACACCAAATTCTGAAAGTACTCTTGAATGGTTTTTTCCCCATCCTCCAACTCCTATCTGAACAACCTTCAATCAATACACCGCAGTTAACCAATTGGAATATTTTTTGTTTTTATTCATTACGATGTCTGAATAAGTATCCATGAACAGTTTGGTTATATCCCCAACTTTTCCACTACCAATTTTCTTTTTATCAATTATAATTATTGGTGTAATTTCTGCAGCTGTCCCTGAGAGGAAAATTTCGTCAGCAGTCTTTAATTCTTTTTTACTAACTTTTCGTACATTCACCTTTAATTTCATATCTTTAGCTAATGTAATAATCGACTTTCGTGTAATTCCATCTAATGCAGATGAACTAAGTGATGGAGTAACCAACCTGTTATTTTTTACCAAAAATATATTTTCACCAGGTGCCTCACTTACATTTCCAGATTGATCCAATAGAATTGCTTCCTCAAATCCTCTTTGTTTTGCATCCTGCGTTGCCAAAATAGAATTTAGATAATTACCACCCATCTTTGCTTGTGTTGGTGTTGACGCATCACTAAATTTTCTCCATTTTGATATAGTTGCACTAATTCCATTCTTGTTGAATAAATCACCAAATGGGAAAGAAAAGATTGCTGTATGTGTTGGTGCACTTTTTGTTACATGGAGATTAATTCCGTATTGTCCTACAAAATAAAATGGTCTAATGTAGCATGATTTTTTAATTTTGTTTTTCTTACATAGATCTATTACAGCATTTTGTATTTGTTTATCAGAGAAATTTAATGTAATATTGTAAAATTTACCTGAATTCCTAAACCGCTTAACATGCTCATTCAATCTAAAAACATACAAGTTTTTTGAGTTCCAATATG
>LUMJ01001453.1_pt1 | contig 17294 bp, 15 predicted proteins | sample 729631 | NCBI WGS metagenome assembly LUMJ01 (sample SAMN03860266, study PRJNA289734) | marine metagenome | biome: seawater column; feature: ocean; material: water; isolation source: Red Sea water column Station 22 - depth 500m | place: Saudi Arabia: Red Sea | collected 2011-10-15 | depth 500 m | reverse complement strand
GCCCGCCCCCAACCGGCCCTCCTCCTCGGCCGCCCGCCGGCGCAGCGACTGGAAGTACGGCTTCGTCGGCTCCCGCGACGCCACCACCGGCACCACGCACCTGCCGCCGTCACGGGTCGGCATCGGCGGCGGCGCCGTCGACGACATGGAACCCGCCCCGATGGCCGACGCCGAGGGCACCATCGTCACGTTCACCGTCGACCGCCTGGCCTACTCGCCCAGCCCGCCGGTGGTCTTCGCCGTCGTCGACTTCGACGGGGGCGGCCGCATGCCGATCGAGCTCACCGACGTCGACCCCGCCGAGGTGGCGGTCGGCGGCCGGGTCGCCATGACCTTCCGCCGGATCAACACCGCCGACGGCATCCACAACTACTTCTGGAAGGCCCGCCCCGTCCGGGGCTGATCGGGGAGGAGCCAGACCGACATGGCCTCACACGGAATCCGCGACCGCGTGGCGATCGTCGGAATGGGCTGCACCCCGTTCCGCGAGCACTGGGACAAGTCGCTCGACGACCTCCTCATCGACGCCGCCGGACTCGCCCTCGACTCGGCCGGAACCACCAAGGACGAGGTCGACGCCTACTGGTTCGGCACCTCCCAGTCCGCCGCCTCCGGCATGGCGCTCGCCACGCCGCTGCGCCTCACCGGCAAGCCGGTCAGCCGCGTCGAGAACTACTGCGCCACCGGCTCCGAGGCCCTCCGCCAGGCCTGCTACGCCGTCGCCTCCGGCGCCTACGACACCGCCATGGCCATCGGCGCCGAGAAGGTCAAGGACGGCGGCTACCAGGGCCTCAACGCCTTCCCCATCCCCACCGACGGCACCAACCGCACCCTCACCGCCGCCGCCATGTTCAGCCTCATCCTCCCCGCCTACGCCGAGCGCTACGGCGTCGACGAGGACGACCTGCGCCGCGTCGTCGCCCGCATCGCCGAGAAGAACCACTTCAACGGTGCCCGCAACCCGCTGGCCCAGTTCCGGCGGGAGACCTCCGCCGAGGCCATCTGCGACATGCCCGCCGTGGCCGGGCGCCTCTCCGTGTTCGACTGCGCCGGCGTCGCCGACGGGGCCGCCGCCGCCATCGTCGTCCGCGCCGAGGACGCCCACCGGTACACCGACAACCCGCTCTACGTGAAGGCCCTCTCCCTCGTCGCCGGCGACGGCAGCGGCCTCGTCGACCCCGACTACGACTTCACGACCCTGCCCGAGTGCGCCGCCGCCGCCACCGACGCCTACGCCCAGGCCGGCATCGCCGACCCCCGTGCCGAACTGGCCCTCGCCGAGGTCCACGACTGCTTCACCCCGACCGAACTGGTCCTCATGGAGGACCTCGGCTTCTCCGAGCCCGGCACCGCCTGGCAGGACGTCCTCGACGGCGCCTTCGACCTCGGCGGCGACCTGCCGGTCAACACCGACGGCGGCCTCAAGAGCTTCGGCCACCCGGTCGGCGCCAGCGGCCTGCGCATGCACTACGAGGCCTGGTTGCAGCTCCGCGACGAGGCCCCCGACGAACGGCGGGGCGACCGCCGCGGCCGCACCAAGGCCCTCATCCACAACCTGGGCGGGTATCCGGGGGAAATCGTGTCCTTCGTCGGCATCGTCGGTTCGGAACTCGACTAGTTCCTCTCTGTCTGTCCGGGTGGCACCGGCGGCGCCGGCGCTCGCTCCGGCTTGACGCCCACGTTCGCTCGCCACCGACGTCGCCGTCGCCATCCCCACGGGCGGAGTACCCCGACGGATCGATCGACGCTCCCGTCTCCGCGGGGTCGGGGCTGGTGCAGGTGGTTCGTGGATTGTCAGGTGGCGATCGTGCCGCGGACGGTGGTGACCGCCTCGCCCGTCAAGGACACACGGTCACCCCCAAGGGCGCCCACGGCGCCCAGGTCCGGGGTCAACGACCGAACAGCGTCGTCGTCGGCGAGTTGGGCCAACCAGTCGCTCGAGCCCCGAGCTCCGGCAACCCCCCCGTCACCGAGAGCGGTCGAAAGTGCAGCGGTGTCGTCGACACCGGTCAACGTGTCGACCGGGAAGTCCATGGTGATCATCCCGTTCGCAGCCACCGTTGCCGCCAGTACCCCCGATCGCGTGTGGAAGCGCTGGGTCCCCGTGGCCCCATGGTCGGTGGCCAGTACGTGGGCGGTGGCGAGGGTGGCGTGGCCACACAGGTCGACCTCGGTGGTGGGCGTGAACCAGCGCAGCGACCATTCGTCGGGCGCGTCGGAAGGCACGCAGAAGGCGGTCTCGGAGAGCGCCATCTCGAGAGCGACGGACTGCATCGACTCGTCGGCGAGGGGTTCCTCGAGGACGCAGACGGCCGCCGGGTTGCCCTTGAACGGTTTGGAGGTGAAGGCGTCGACCTGCGTGAAGGAGAGGTCCACGGTCAGGGGGCCACCGAGGACCAGGCGTCGAGGAGGGCCTCGTCGCCCCACGACCGGAGGTCGCCGCGGCCGCGGCCCCAGAGCCAGAGGGCCAGGTCGGAGGCAGAGCCGGCCATGGCGGCGTCGCCCTTGGCGTGCTCGAGCGTGACCGTCAGGCCGTCGTCGCCCGGCACCAGCAGCCACTCGCCCGGGCCGTCGGTGCGGTGCAGGTGCAGTGAGCCGTCCGGCCACGAGGCGATCGGCCCGGACCGGTGGAACTGCAGGGCCACGTCGATGGCCTCCTGCACCGTGTCGGGCGCCAGGTCGTCGTGGATCGGTGACGCCCCGCCGGCGGCGTCCTCGGCGTCCCAGCGGTGGATCGCCGTCTCGTGCGCCATGCGCCGCACCCAGAAGCCGGCAGTCAGCTGCGGGGTCCAGTTCCACGCCGGCGACTCGTCGTCGGTTTCGGCCAACGCCTCCAGCAGGCCGGCCAGCAACGACGTTCCCGAGGCGTTCGGGTCGGACTCGGGTCGTGTCGAGCCGGAGGGGTCGCAAGCCCGGACCTGGGTCGTCACGTAGCCCCACACCATCCCGAGGTGCCCGCCCAGCTCGGCGTTCGACCAGTCGGGACAGGCGGCCACCCGAGCGTCGGGGGCCGAGGCGACGGCCGCCAGGGCGGCGCGGCCGTCATCGTCGATTCGGGCGAGGCAGGCGGACTTGTCCATGTCTCAGATCATGCCCGGTCGCCGACGACTAGGAGGGGTCGGCGTCGCCGGCCGGACGGTCCTGCTCGCGGAGGAACGCCTCGAACTCGGCGGCAAGGTCGTCGCCGCTCGGCATGAGGTCCTCCGACTCGTCGGCCTCGGCCTCGAGCCGGCGCACGTAGTCGTCGAAGTCGACGTCGTCCCTCACGGCGTGGTCGACGTGGCGCTGCCACTCGGCGGCGGGGCCGTCCAGGTCGGCGTAGCCGGTCTCGATGCCGGTGACCTGCTCGAAACGGCGCAGCAGCGACCGGGTGGCCTTCGGGCTCGGCGTGTCCGGCACGTAGTGCGGGACCGCCACGCGCAGCGAGATGACCGGGACCCCGGCCCGGTCGAGGGCGTCGTGCAGCACCCCGATCAGCCCGGTCGGGCCCTGGTAGGAGGGGCGTTCGAGGCCCAGCCGGTCGGCCAGCCGAGGGTTGGTCGAACTGGCGACGACGGCCAGCGGGCGGGAGTGGGGTGCCATCCCGGCCATGGCCCCCAGTGTCACCACCGACTCGGCGCCGGTGCACCGGACCACCTCGACCAGCGTCTCGGCGAAGGTCCGCCACCGCAGGTGCGGTTCGACGCCCGACATGAGGACCAGGTCCCGGGGCGTCCCCTCATGGGCGACCAGCACCTCGTTGGAGGCCCAGTGCAGGTGGCGCTCGCCGTCGCCGTCGAACATCACCACCGGGCGCTCCTGGGTGAAGTCGTAGAAGGTCTCCGGGTCGACGTCGCCGACGACGGTGGCGTCGAAGCGTTCCGACAGCCACGTCACGGCGCCGGTGGCGGCCCCCGAGGCGTCGAAGAGGCCCCGGTAGGCGACGGCCACGATCGGCCGGTCGAGGTCGTCGCGGAGGTCGCCGTCCACGTGCCAGCGGAGTTCGTCCATGCCGACAGGTTCGCGCAGGATCGGGCCGATGTCCCGCCTCGGGCCGGGCAGGGCCGATGCGCCCACCCCGTGGGACCATGCGCCCATGGAGGCGCCCGGGGAGCACGTACCCGATCCGGCCCCGGCCCGGGGACGCTGGATCCTGTTCGGCGGCGTCTACCTCGTCTACTTCGCCTTCGGCGTCGTGGCCCTCTCCATCCCGCCACTGGTGGGGGAGGTGCGGGCCGACCTGGGCCTCAGCCGCTCCGCCATGGGGCTCGCCCTCGGGGCGTGGCAGCTCGTGTACCTCGGCTCGGCACCGCCCGCTGGCCGCCTGGTCGACCGCCTGGGGGGGCGCCGCGCCATCACCATCGGCGCCCTGATCGTGATCGCCAGCGGCGTACTGCGAGCGATGGCCGGGAACCTGCTGGCCCTGTGGGCGGCCATCGCCCTGTTCGGCGTGGGCGGCCCCCTCATCTCGGCGGGGGCGCCGCGGGCCGTGGCGCTCTGGTTCGACGACGCCCGGGACCGCCGCATCGCCGTCGGCGCCTACAGCACCGCACCGGCACTCGGCGGCATGGTCACGCTGGTGCTGTCCAACACGGTGCTGATGCCCCTGACCGGCTCGTGGCGCTGGACGGTCGTCATCCAGACCGGCTCGATGGTGCTGGCGCTGGCCACCTGGCTGGTGCTCACCGGTCGAATCGTGGCGCCGATGTCGAGCAGCGAGGCCAACCAGCCGGGCGCCGCCGGCGCCTGGCGGGGACTGGTCCGCGATGCCCACGTCCGGGTGGTGCTGGTGCTCGGCCTCGGCGTCTTCTTCATCGGCCACGGCCTCGGTGGCTGGATGCCGGCCCTGCTGCGGAGCCACAGCGGCTTCTCGTCGATGGCGGCCGCCAACTGGGTGGCCGTCGGCAGCGCCGTCGGCGTCGCCGCCTCGCTCTGGTTGCCCGGGCGGGCCGAGGGGCGCCGGCTGCCCGCCATGCTGGCGGGCCTGGTGCTCGTCGTCGGCGTCGCCCTCGTCGGGGTGCTCGTGGCGCCCACGGTGCTCGACCCGCTGCCGGTCGCCGTGGGCGGCCTGCGTGCGGTCCTCGTGCCGCTGGTGCTCGTCGCACTCATGGAGTCGCCGGGAGTCGGTCCCCACAACATGGGCGTCGCCTACGGGCTCTGGTTTGCCGTGGCCGAACTGGGCGGGGTGAGCGGCCCGCTGGTGATGGGCTGGGTGGCCGACACCGACGCCGGCTTCGGCGGGGCGATGGTGATGATGGTGGCGGTCTGCGTGCTGGTGGCCCTCGTGGCATCAGGGCTTCGTGCTCCCGGGGGCGCAGCGGTAGGTTCGGCGCTGCCCGCCCCGTCCGTCGTCCCCGACGAGGAGCCCCAGTGACCGATCCCGATCCGACCCAGGCGTACGCCGGCTTCGAGGGCGAGGTACGGCGCACGATCGCGGGCTCCGACCCGTGGTGGCCCGTACAGCCGACCGCACCCGAAGGCGCCCCCAACGTCCTCGTCGTGTTGTGCGACGACCTGGGCTTCGCCGACCTGGGCTGCTACGGCTCCGAGATCGACACCCCCCACCTCGACCAGTTGGCCGGCGAGGGGCTGCGCTACACCAACTTCCACGTCAATCCGATGTGCTCGCCGACCCGGGCGTCGCTGCTGACCGGCCTCAACCACCACCTGGCCGGGCTGGCGACCGTCTGCCACCGCGACCCCGGCTTCCCCGGCTACGCCATGGAGCTCCGGGACAACGCCGTCACGATGGCCGAGGTACTGCGCGACGGCGGCTGGGCCACGTTGATGGTCGGCAAGTGGCACCTCTGCAAGGACTCCAACCTCACCGAGGCCGGGCCCCGGCACGGCTGGCCCTGCCAGAAGGGGTTCGAGCGCTTCTACGGGATCCTCGACGGCTTCACCAACTTCCACCAGCCGCACCGTCTGTACGAGGACAACCACGTCGTCCAGGTCGACCAGTACCCCGACGACTACTACTTCACCGACGACCTCACCGACCGGGCGCTGGACATGGTCCGGCAGGTCCGGTCGGGGCACCCGTCGAAGCCGTGGTTCCTCTACTTCTCGCACGGCGCCGTCCACGCTCCGCTGCAGGTCAAGGCCCCCGACGCCGAGAAGTACCGGGACGGCTACGCCAACGGCTGGGACGAGGTCCGCCAGCGCCGCTTCGAGCGCCAGCAGGAGCTCGGCGTCGTCCCCGAGGGGGCGGTGCTGCCGCCGCGCAACAGCGAGCCCCACCACGCCGTGGAGGCCTGGGACGACCTCACCGACACCGAACGCGAGCTCTATGCCCGCTACCAGGAGATCTACGCCGGCATGGTCGACAACGTCGACCAGAACTTCGGCCGGCTGCGGGCCGGCCTCGAGGCGCTCGGCGAGTGGGAGAACATCGACCTGCTGGGCGGACCGCAGACCCTGCCGCACTACCCGATGGGCTGGGCGATGGTGTCCGGCACGCCGTTCCGGCTCTACAAGATCAACACCCACCAGGGTGGCCACCAGGTGCCGTGCATCGTCTCGCGGGGCGCCGGGCTGCCGGACGGTGGCGGACTGCGAACCCAGTACCAGCACGTCACCGACCTGCTGCCGACGGTGCTCGACATGGTCGGCCTCAACCTGCCGCCCACCAAGCACGGCCAGCGGCTTCCGGCACCCGCCGGGGCCAGCTTCACGGCCAGCCTCGCCGACGCCGACGCACCGTCGTCCCACCCCGAGCAGTACTACGAGCAGGCCGGCCACCGTGGCTTCTACCGGGACGGCTGGTCGGCGGTGACGTGCCACGAGCGTCGGGCCCCGTTCTCCGAGGACGTGTGGGAGCTCCACCACCTGGCCGAGGATCCCACCGAGAGCCGCGACGTGGCCGCCGAGCACCCCGAGCGGCTGGCCGAGTTGCAGGAGGCCTGGGAGCGGGCCGCCTGGGACAACCAGGTGTTCCCGCTCGACGAGGGCAGTGGCGTCAACTACATCCAGCGGCCGCCGTGGGAGCAGGTGCTGGCCGAACCCGCCACGTTCCTGCCGGGCACCCCGACCGTCGAGCGCTACCGGTCGGTGCAGTTCATCAACTTCCGGTCGTTCACCGTCGATGTGGCCCTCGACTACGCGGCCGGCGACGAGGGGGTCCTCGTCGCCCACGGCGACCAGGGCGGTGGCTATTCGCTCTACGTCGAGGACGGCCACGCCTTCCTCGCCTACAACGGGTACGGGATCATGACCGTCGTGGACGGCGGCCCGTTGTCCGCCGGGGCATCGCAGGTGTCGCTGGCCGTCGAGGCCCCCGGCGACTTCCTCGTTCACGCATCGCTCTCAGTCGACGGCCAGAAGGTCGGGGAGGCCCGCGACCTGCCGCTGCTGACGTCGATGGCGCCCTTCGAGGGCATCGACGTCGGAATCGACCGGCGCTCTCCAGTCTCGTGGGGGGTCTACGAGCGGCACGGCTGCTTCCCGTGGACCGGCACGCTGCACTCGGTCACGTACACGCCGGGCGAACTGGCCCCCGATGCCGGACCCCGCTGGCTGGACGTGCTGCGGGACGCCGGCACCCGGTACGACTAGGGCAGGATGGCCAGCATGGAACTGCGCGACCTGGTCGACCCGGCGCACACGGCGCTGTGCATCGTCGAGTGCCAGAACGGCGTGGTCGGGGAGGGTACCGCCCTGCCGGCCCTCGCCGAGGCGGCCGCCGGCATGCTCACGACCCTCGCGGACCTGGCCGGCGCCGCCCGGGCCGCTGGCGTGACGGTGGTCCACGCCACCGCCCAGGTGCACCCCGGTCGCTGGGGGGCGAGCAACAACGCCCGACTGTTCGGCGTGGCGCGCCGGTCGCCGGTGCAGCTCGAGCCGGGCTCGGATGCCGCCGAGCCGGTGGCGGCACTGCGTCCCGACCCGAACGCCGACGTGGTCGTCCCGCGCTTCCACGGCCTGTCGCCGTTCTCGGGCACCGAACTCGAGCGCCTGCTGCGCAACGCCGGCACGACGACGGTGGTGCTGGCCGGGGTGTCGCTGAACGTGGCGATCCCGAACGCCGCCTTCGACCTCGTCAATGCCGGGTTCCAGGTGGTGGTCGCCTCCGACGGCGTGGTCGCCACGCCCCCCGAATACGGCGAACAGGTGCTCGCCAACACGCTGGCGTTCGTGGCGACCCTCGCCGACGCCGAGCGACGATGCCGTCGCCGAGGGACTGCCGGGCCAGCCCCACCAGCTTCCGTGGCTGGACGAGTCCCAGCACGGCGGCGATGACCACGCCGCCCAGCACCGCCCAGGGGAGCGTCTCGAGGGCGCCGACGAACGGCAGGAACGCCAGGACCACGACGCCGGTGACGAGGCCCGACCAGCGGGTCCGGGCACCGGCCAGCCGGTTCAGCGACGAACGGCTGAACGAGCCGCCCACCGGGAGGCCCCCGGCGACCGCCCCGGCCACGTTGGCGAGCCCCTGACTGACGAACTCGCGGTCGGCCGACCAGGACTGGCGCTCCTCGGCGGCGAACACCCGCGAGATCGAGGCCGCCTCGGCGAAGCCGACCAGGGCGATCACGATGCCGGCCAGGACGACGCCCCCGAGCCGGTCCCAGGGCAGGTCGAGGCCCAGTGACGGCAGGCCCGACGGGATGTCGCCGACCATCGGGCCGTCGTAGCCGGTGGCCTCGGCATAGGCGATGCCGCCGACCACGGCGACCAGCGCCCCGGGGAAGAAGCGGTGGAGCCGTCGGCCGCGCAGCAGGAGCAACAGCGTCACGGCCATCAGGAGGATCGCCTGGAGGCCCCAGTCGCCGGGATGGACGACCGCCCAGCCGGCCCGCCACAGCACCCCGCCGGCGGGTGCCGTGACGCCCAGGGCCTTGGGAAGCTGGGAGCACATGATGAGGATGGCGGCCGCTGACGTGAAGCCGGTGACCACCGGGTCGGTCATGAGGTAGGTGACGAGCCCCAGCCGCAGCACGCCGAGCAGCAGGCGGGTCCCCCCCACGACCAGGGCGAGGAGGGCGGCGAGAGCGACGTAGTCGGCGGACCCGGCCTCGGCCAGGCCGCTGAGGGCGCCGAGGGTGAGGAGGCTGGTCATGGCGACCGGCCCGGTCTGGAGGTACGGGGACGAGGCGCAGAGCGCCGCCACAACCAGCGGCAGCGTCGAGGCGAAGAGGCCGATGTGCGGGGGCAGGCCCGCCAGTTCGGCATAGGCAATGGACTGGGGGATCAGGACCAGCGCCACGCTGAGCCCGGCCAGCAGGTCGGCGGCGACGGGACGCGTCGGGGGTCGGGTCAGCGCGTCGTCGGCCATCCGGCGAGGCTACGGGTGGAAGGGGTGTGCCCGGGGACTGCCGGGCAGGCGGTGGGTCAGCCCTGGCCGCCGATGTCGACGCAGAAGGCCTCGTGGTCGATCGCCAGCGCCCGGGACTCGTGGCGGGCGGCGAGGCGGAGCAGCTGGTCGAGGCAGCCCATGACACTGCCGGAGGTGGCGCCCGAGGCGTGGACGGCGGACAGCGACATGGCGGTCAACTCGTCGAGCTTGAAGCACTCGGCGTGGAGGCGGCGGATCTGGTTGGTGACCCGGGGGGCCTTCCACTGCGCCTCGTGGTAGAGGTCGTCCTCGACGATGGCCCGGGTGTGGTCGGTGAGCGTGGTCTGGAAGGCGAGGAGTTCGTGCTCGACCTCGGTGAACCAGGCAGCCTCGTCGCTGCGGAGGGCGGCGAGGTGGGCGAGCCGCTCGGCAGTGGGGGCGAGGCCTGATACCGAGGGGGCGGAGTCGGTGGTGATCGACATGCTGCGTCTCCCGTGGTCGGTCCCCGGAGATCGGGGGGTCGGGTTCGACGGCGTTGTCGATCTGGCGGTCAGGGTAGCAGTGGGCCGTGACGCGAACCAGCGCGCGCCGCCCGGGTCGCCACGGTGAGTGGTCGCCGGGGACTCCGGGGGCTTGTCGTCGCCACGCGTCGTGGCGGTACGGTCGGCTCACGATGGCCGCACCGTCCGACGACTACCCACGTACCGGGGACCTGCCGACCGACGGGGTCCCGATCCGACCGGCGGCGACGCTGCTGCTGCTCGACGACCGGCCCGACCTGCACGTCCTGGCGCTGCGCCGCACCACCCGCTCCACGTTCGTCGCGAACCACACGCTCTTCCCCGGCGGCGCCCTCGACCCCGACGACCACGATCCCCGCTGGCCGGACCTCGTGCAGGGCTGGACGCCGGCCGACGCCGACGAGGCGCTGGGCGTGGACGCCGGCGCCCTCGCCTTCTGGGTGGCGGCGGTGCGCGAGACGATCGAGGAGTCGGGCATCGCCGTGGGCTGCACCCCCGACGTGGTCGCCCACCGGACCGGGCTCGATGCCGGGACCGTCCACCTCAGCGACCTGCTCGCCAACGACGGCGGCCTGGACCTGTCGGGGGTGTGGCCGGTGGCCCGCTGGGTCACACCCGCGGGTGGGCCCAAGCGCTACGACACGTACTTCTTCGCCGCCGCCGCCCCGCCGGGTGCCGAGGCGGTGGCCGACGGCACCGAGGCGGTCGGGGTCGAGTGGATGCGGCCCGCCGACGCCCTCGACCGCTGGAGGGACGGCGGGCTCACGATGATCAGCCCCACCATCTCCATGTTGCAGTGCCTCGAGCCCTACGGGACGGCCGCCGAGGCACTGGCGGTCGCCGAGGCGGCCCAGGGTGCACCGCGCCGCCGGGCCCGAGTCCTCGACGAGTCCCTCGACCTGGTGCGCTTTCCGGGTGATCCCGGTTACGAGGCGGCGGGTACGCGCGAGGCGTACGGCTGGGTGTGGCTGCCGTCTGGCGGTGTGTCGCCGGAGGACTGACTCCCGGCAGCAGGGCCGGTTGTGGCTCGCGTCGCCGGGGTGGGACGCAGGGGTGGGACGCAGGGGTGGGACGCAGGGGTGTCGCGCCCGTAGATTGCCCCGCGTGGGTGCCCCCTCCTATGTCCCGTCCTCGCCGCTGCGTGCCACCGACGCCGTCTACCGCGGCCCCCGGCGACGACGGGGCTCCTGGACCGCCGACCGGCCCGGCGAGGTCGTCGGCGACGGCCAGCCTGCCGGCGGCCGACTCGGCAGCCAGGGCCCCGACCAGGGCTACGCCCTGCGCCTGGCCCGCACGATGCTCGACCGGCTGCACCTCGCTCCCGGCGAGGACCTCGACGACGTCGTCGCCGGTTGCGTCGGCGTGGCGCTGAAGCGGTCGGCCCTCTTCGGGAGGGCCCCGATCCTCGAGGACCTGGAGGTCGCCTGCGGGCTGTTCGGCTTCCTCGACGAGGCGGTTCCTGCCGCACGGGTGGAGAAGCGGCGCCGGCTGTTCGCCGGCGTGGCGCACCACCACCACTACGCGGCCTGTCGGGCCGTTGCCGACCTGGTGGCCGACGACCTGCTCTGCCTCGGCCCCGACGAGGCGTCCTCGCAGGGCCTCCCGGCCTGACGCCCCGTTCCTGCCAGACGCCGGTGATGGAGGAGCAGCGCCCCACTGCCCCGGAGGGTCCGCCCCGGGGGCGCACCCTCGACTCGGTGATGCCGATCGTGCTGTTCGTCGGCCTCAACCGGCTGGTCGGACTGGGCTGGGCGGTGTTCGGGGCCACGGCCTGGAGCGTGAAGGCGGCCGTCGGCCGGCGCCGGCGCGGCGAGGCCATCGGCCGCTTCCTGCCGATCCTCGTCGCCTACCTCGTGGCCCGGGGGATCATCGGCATCGTCACCGACTCGGAGGCCGTGTACTTCGGCATCGGCATCGGCACGAAGGCCGGGATCGGCGTGGCGCTCATCGCCACGGCGGTGGCCGGCCGTCCGTTCCTCGGCCGGGTCCTGCACCTGGCCCTGCCCGTCGACCGGACGGTCCGCGCCCACGAGGCCTGGGCGCGGATCACCTCCCGCCTCACGGTCGCCTGGGGCCTGTGGTTGCTGGCGACCTCGGGATTCGACGTGTGGCTGTTCAACCAGACCTCGGCCGACGGCTACGTGCTCATCCGGGCGCTGGTCGGCTGGCCGGCCGGGATCCTCCTGACCCCGCCGCTGGGCGAACATGGCGGCATGGCAGACGGCGCACTCACCGGACAGGGCGTCCTCGTCACCGGCGGCGGCACCGGCATCGGCCGGGCCTGCGCCGCGGCGCTGGCCGCCGACGGGGCCGTCGTCACGATCTGCGGGCGGACCGAGTCCCGGCTGCTCGAGTCGCAGGCGGCGATCCAGCCCGGCCACGGCGGACGCGTCGAGGTCGTCGTCGCCGACGTCACCGACGAGGCTTCCGTCGCGGCGGCCGTCGCCGCGGCGGCCGACCACGCCGGCAACCTGGCCGGGGTGGTCGCCAACGCCGGCGGTGGTGGCGGGATGGGCCCGTACCACGTGCAGGACACCGCCGAGTTCCTGCGGGTCCTGCACCTCAACGTGCTCGGCACGATGCTCTGCGTGAAGCACGCCGTGCCGCACCTGGTCGCCGACGGGGGCGGCTCGTTCGTCGGCATGTCGTCGCTGGCCGGCCACGTCACGCATCCCAACCTCGGGGCGTACCCGGTGGCCAAGGCCGGGATCGAGCAGATGATGCGCAACGCCGCCGACGAGTTCGGCCGCTCGAACGTGCGGTTCAACGCCGTGCGGCCGGGGTTCATCGCCACCGAGATCATGGGCCTGATCCCCACCGACGGCGAGGTCTACGACAGCTACGTGCGCAACACGCCCCTGGGCGACGTCGGCCAGCCCGAGGACGTCGGGAACCTGGTCCGCTTCCTGGTCGGCCCCGAGTCGCGCTGGATCACCGGCACGTGCATCAACGTCGATGGCGGCCACGCCCTGCGGACCGGACCCGACTTCTCGTCCTTCGTGGCCCCCGCCCTCGGCGACGACGTCATGGCGGGGAAACTGCCGGACTGACCTCGGGCGGCGCGGCCCGGTCAGGCCGGGTCGACGACCAGGTGGGCCTCGCGGAGGCCGTGGACGAACGCGTTGGGCATCTCGACCGGCTCGGTGCCGGGGGCGAGGCGCGGGTTGCGGAAACGCCGCACGAACTCCTCGAAGAACACCCGGATCTCCAGCCGGGCCAGGGCGGCGCCGAGGCAGAAGTGGGTGCCGTGCCCGAACGCCAGGTGGTGGTTGGGCTGGCGGGTCACCTCGAAGGACTCTGGGTCGTCGAAGTGGGCGGGGTCCCGATTGGCCGACGAGTACATGAGCACCACCTGCTGGCCGGCGCCGACGGTCACGTCGCCGAACTCGACGTCCTCGGTGGCGATCCGGCACATGTTGTGGATCGGCGTCACCCAGCGGATGAACTCCTCGACCGCCACGGTGAGGTCGGCGCCGTCGGCGAGCAGCTGGAACTGTTCGGGTCGGCGGGTCAGCTCCACGAGCGTGCGGGCGATGACCGTGCGCGTCGTCTCGGCGCCGCCGTCCAGCAGCAGGAGGCAGTCGGGGATGATCTGGTCGAGGCCGAACGGGTACTCCCCGAGGCCCTCGACCTCCTTGTCGACCCACACGTCCATGACCGAGTCGGCCGGGCAGCCGCCGCCGGCCCGCTCGGCTCGGGTCCGCTCGTAGACGTCGACCACCGCCTCGGTGAACTCGAACACGGCCAGCACGCCGTCCTCGTCGTGGTAGCGGGGGCCGCCGCCGAGGGCGATGGTGCGCTCGGACCACTCCTTGAGCTTCGGCCAGGAGTCGTGGGGGAAGCCCAGCAGCAGGCCGATCATCTGGGCGGGCAGCGGGGCTGCCAACTGTGAGACGACCTCGGCCTCGCCGGTCTCGGCCAGCCCGTCGAGCAGGTCGGTGACGACCTCCCGAACGTGCTCCTCCCAGTTGCCGGCCGCCCGCGGGGTGAAGCGGCGCGACACGACGTTGCGGCGCACCGTGTGGTGCGGGTCGTCGAGGCCGATGATCGACGAGTCGGCCCGGATGTTGGGCCGGTAGCCGCCCTTCTCGTTGCCCGAGTTGGTGAATCGCTCCTTGTCCCGCTCGATGGTGACGATGTCGTCGTAGCGGGACACGCCCCAGAGTTCGTTGTGGGGGTCCCAGTAGAAGGGCTCGTGCTCGCGCATCCAGGCGTAGGTGGGGTACGGGTCGGACACGTAGAAGCCGCCGTCGAGGAGGTCCAGCCGTTCGTCGCTCGCCATCGCCGGATCGTAGGTGCGGTCGGGGCGACGGCTACAACCGTGGTCACCGGATCAGGCGACCGGAGGGAGGACCCGGATGCGAGCCGTGCGGACGATCGACGGCGAGGTGCGGTGCGTCGACGTGGCCGCGCCCGAGCCGGGCGCCGGCGAGGTCGTCGTCGACATCGCGGCGGCCGGGATCTGCGGGTCCGACCTGCACATGCTGGGCTTCGGCCTCACCGCCACGTTCGGCCATGAGTGCGCCGGCCGGCTGGCCGACGGCACCCCGGTGGCGATCCAGCCGATCGTCCACTGCGGCGACTGCGACCGCTGCCTCGCCGACCAGTCGCACCTGTGCCGGACCGCCGGCGGCACGATGTACGGACTGGGGCGGGACGGCGGCATGGCCGACGCCATCGTCGTCGACGAGTCATGCCTCGTGCCGCTTCCCGACGGGCTGTCGGTCGCCGACGCCTGCCTCGTCGAGCCGCTGGCCGTGGCCCAGCACGCCGCCAACACCTCCGGCGTCGAGCCGGGCCAGCGGGTGCTGGTCGTGGGCGGTGGCATGATCGGCCTGGCCTGCGTGGCCACCTTCGGCGCGGCCGGGGCCGACGTCGACCTCTCGGCCCGCCACCCCCACCAGGTGGCCGCCGGCGAACTCCTTGGCGCCGGCACGGCGGCATCGGGCGAGTACGACGTGGTCGTCGACGCCGCCGGGACGTCGAGTGCCGTCGCCACGGCCATCGACCACGCCCGGCCCGGCGGCCTGTTGTCGGCCCCGGCCGTCTACTGGGACCCGCTCACCATCCCGAACGCCGTGACGCTCGTGGTCAAGGAGGTCCGGGTGCAGCCGTCGTACACCTACGGGCACCACCACGGTGTCCGCGAGGTCGACGAGGCGGCCGCCCTGCTGGGCATCGTGCCCGAGCTGGCCGGGGCGGTGGTGACACACCGGTTCGGCCTCGACGACGCTCCCGAGGCGTTCCGGGTGGCCGCCGACCGGGCGTCCGGTGCCATCAAGGTGGTGCTGGAGCCCTAGGCCAGGTCCACCGTGGTGAAGCGGCTGGGTCGGCCGAAGACCTCCTCGACCAGCGGCCGGAACTCCTCGAGGTCCAGGTCGTCGTAGTCGGGGTCGAAGCAGTTCTGGTCGTACTCGTGGCAGAAGGCGGCACAGTCGTCGAACCACTCGTGGTCCCGGAACGCCTCCCGGGCGTCCCGGTCGCCGCCGAGGTGGTGGAAGTAGTAGTAGCCCTGGAACAGGCCGTGGTGCCGGATGACCCAGTGCGTGCGGTCCGAGACGTACGGGCGGAGCACGTCGGCGGCCACCGCCGAGTGGTTGGCCGGGGCCACCACGTCGCCCACGTCGTGGAGGAGGGCGGCGACGACCATCTCGACGTCCTCGCCGTTGCGCAGCGCCCGGGTGCCGCTCTGGAGCGAGTGCCGGTAGCGGTCGACCCGGTAGCCGAACCGCGGCCCCTGCATGGCCCGCAGCAGGGCGAACAGGTGGTCGACCAGGGAGTCGCGGACGTGCTGGTTGAAGTTTTCGGTCAGCGCGGCGTAGTCCTCGGCCGTGCCGTCCTCCATCCGGGTCCAACCGACCGTGGTCGGCGAGGTGGGATCGTGCGCCTGGGACTCCATGGGCGCGCAGTCTGGCACGGCGGTGCCGCCCCGGGAAGGTCCCGGCGCACGGTTCCGCGTTGACCTCCGTCGAGGCCCCGGGGCTAGGTTCCGCGGCGACCCGTTCCCCTGTCCCGGCGAGTGCGATGGCGACCTACGACGAGTTCTCGATGCTGGCCGACAACGCGGCCGAGGCCGGCCTGGCGTTCGACGACCCGCCGGTGGTGGAGCGGCTGGCGATGCCCGGTCCCGACGGGCTCGCCGTGAGCGCCCTGCGCTGGGGCTCGTCGCCGCCCGAACTGGTGTTGCTGCACGGCGGCGCCCAGAACGCCCACACCTGGGACACGGTGGCCCTCGCCCTCGGACGCCCGCTCCTGGCGGTCGACCTGCCCGGTCACGGCCACTCCGACTGGCGGCCCGGGGGCGACTACACGCCGCCGGTACTGGCCGCCGAGGTCGCCAGGGTGGTCGAGGCCCACGCCCCGGCCGCCGAGGCGGTGGTGGGCATGTCGCTGGGTGGCCTGACCGCCCTCTGCCTGGCGACCGACCGGCCCGACCTGGTGCGCCGCCTGGGCCTGGTCGACATCACGCCGGGCACCGACCACGCCAAGGCCGAGCCGATCGTGGCCTTCGTGACCGCCCACCAGGAGTTCGACTCCTTCGACGCCATCCTCGCCCACACGATGGAGCACAACCCGAGCCGCACCGAGTCGTCGCTGCGCCGCGGCGTCCTGCACAACGCCAGCCAGCGGGAGGACGGCACGTGGGCGTGGCGGTGGGACCCGGGCCGGGACTGGAAGCGCGACGGGGACGAGGAGGCCGACGAGCCCGCCACGGTCGACCGTGCCCCCGACTTCGGGGCGCTCTGGGAGCGGGTGTCGGCGCTGACCGCTCCGGTGCACCTGTGGCTGGGCGGGGCGTGGAGCGTCGTCGGCGACGAGGACGTCGAGGAGTTCCGGCGCCGGCAGCCCGGCGTGGCGGTCACGACGGTCGAGGGCGCCGGCCACAGCATCCAGGGTGACCGCCCCCTCGAGATGGCGGCCCTCGTCGAGGGCCTGCTGGCGGAACCCGCCTAGAGGCCGTCGACCCGGCGGAACCCCTCGGCCAGGGCGACCCCGAACCGCCCGCCCACGTCGGCCATTTCGGCCAGCAGCGAGTCCCGGAAGGCGACGGCCTGGGTGCCGTCGTCGTCGGCGCCGATGCCCATCGTCGAGAGGTGCTGGGACCGGTGCGCAAGCAGCGCCTCGACCTTGGTCGCGGCGGCCGCCTCGTCGACGGGCTCGGCGTGGTTGGGCTCCGCGGTGTCGAACAGCAGCAGTTCGTCGGGCCGGTGGTGGGCCAGGCCCGAGCCGGCCAAGAAGTGTGGGTCGCGGGCGGCGACCACGCCGTCGGTGACGAGGAAGCCGGCGGCCCGGTGGTCGGGGTGGAGGCGCCAGCGCCGCCACGGGTCGTGGCCCAGCAGCACGTCGGGTCGGAGCCGCCGGACCCAGGCGGCCAACTCGTGGGCGCCGGCCCGGTCGGCGTCGAGTTCGCCGTCGACCCGGTCGAGGAACACGACCTCGCCGGTGGCGCCGAGACGCTCGGCGGCGGCGCGCTGCTCCTCCCGGCGGGTGGCGACCAGGTCGGTGGGGTTCCGGTCGGC
>LUMJ01000559.1_pt1 | contig 17294 bp, 19 predicted proteins | sample 729631 | NCBI WGS metagenome assembly LUMJ01 (sample SAMN03860266, study PRJNA289734) | marine metagenome | biome: seawater column; feature: ocean; material: water; isolation source: Red Sea water column Station 22 - depth 500m | place: Saudi Arabia: Red Sea | collected 2011-10-15 | depth 500 m | reverse complement strand
TATAAATCTGAATACGATATGGGGAAAAGATTTGTGTATTATGCAAAAATCTTTGCCTCAAACAAACAATTTAGCGAAGCATCTAACGATATTAAAATTGCAATCCGGGAATTTAATAAAAGTGCCTGGATGGCAACACAACCCCCAATGCCAGGATCACAAACGTGGGTAAAACTATTACACGCAGAGGGTTGGACATTTATACCAATTAGCTCACAAACATCTGATATACCTGCACAAGAATTACGTAAAAGAAGACTAGAAGAACTATTTGGTGAATATGCTTTCTATAACTTTCATATACTTGAAACAGGACAAGATAAAGACGATATACTTGCAGAATTCCACGGAACAGGATTATGGTGGGTTGAGGACAAATGGACAAACGCTTTAGCAGGATTGAAATACGGCCTTAAGCCTTTGTTTATAAACCATCCGTACAATCAAGAGTATTCGCACCCAGATATTACCAGAGTAAATAATTGGCAAGACATTCATAAAATTGTAACAGGAAGAAAATGAAAGTTTACGTAGGATACGATACTAGAGAAGATATAGCATATCAAGTTTGCGAACATTCAATTAAAAGACGTAACGGACAAATAGAAGTAATTCCTTTAAAACAAAAAGATTTAAGAGAACAAGGTGTCTATACAAGAGGTGTTGATAAACTTGCCTCAACAGAATTTACATTTACAAGATTTTTTATTCCATATCTAAACAACTACAAAGGTTGGGCAATTTTTTGTGACTTAGATTTTGTTTGGCGTATATCTCCTACAGAACTAGAACAATATTGTGATGATTCTAAAGCAGTTGTTTGTGTGCAACACGATTATAAACCTAAAGAAGGTTTAAAAATGGATGGCCAAGTACAATTAGTTTACCCAAGGAAAAATTGGTCAAGTATGGTGCTTTGGAATTGTGGACATCCTAAAAACAAAGTACTAACACCCGAACTATTAAACAAAGAAACAGGAAAATTTTTACATAGATTTTCTTGGTTAGATGATTCTGACATAGGAAATTTACCTCCTATATACAATTGGTTAGTGGGTTGGTACAAAGAACCTAAAGACGGCACACCTAAAATATTACACTACACAGAAGGCGGACCGTGGTTTGAAAACTATCGTGATTGTGAATATGCTGATGTATGGAAAAAAGAATTAATTAACTTATTCAGTTCATAATTTGTAAAAACACAAATCATTTTTCTTCATTAGAAATAAATTAAAAGTAATTCTATTTGCAAACTCTGTGCTTTCGTATGAGTGCCACGTTTTACCTTGTTGTCCACAAAATATAAAAGTAGAATTAGGAATCCACGGTGCTTCTTTTACAAAAGTACATTCAGCTTCCTCTCTATACATTTTTGTTCCAACATTTTTTTGTGGAGTAATATAAGTTACTGAGCTCCAAATTTTTTCCATACTTTCTTGATGTATATAAAATTTCCAGGGTAATGGTGGAGTTATAGATATATGTGCATTTACCGCCAAATTTTTAAACCATCGATATTTTGGATAACGTCCACACAATATTTCAGCATTTTCTAAAAGATTTTTACAAATACTAACTGTTTCATCATAAAAATCAATATTATATTTTTTATAATCTTTTGGATAGATATGAACTAAATCGTTGCGTTTAATATCCAACTTTTCACACTGCATTTTAAGTTTTTCAAACACATTTTTAGATAACGTATTATTAATTATTTGGTGAGGCCACGGCTTTGATATTACTTTTGCGTTTAAACACTTGTCTAAAAATTTTTTACCTTCATACATTTCGTAATTCCTTTGCTAAACTATCGTATATATCAGTTGAAAAATTAAATTGTATGCACGGTCTTTGAAGGAGTTTCCATCGTTTTTGTTTTTCACGTATTCTAATTTGTCGATTATGATCACGTTTAAAAAATAAAAATGAATTAGGATCTCTTGGCAGTCTTATATTATTTTGATTTTTTGCATGATACAATTCTATATCTGTTTTTGAGGACCTATCACTCCTGTCACTAAAAAACCAAAGTGCTATGCAATCATAATCAAAATTTATTGCTTGTACATCTTCATAATAATTAAATTCTAGTTTATATTCATTTTTCCATTCTGTCCATTTATCTCCATCAAGACGTTGTATGTTCTCATACAATCTATCATATTCTTGTAATTTAATAATACTTCTATAATAAATGTATTCAAATGGCTCTGTAAATACACATCCTCGTCTAAGTTTTTTAAAAAATCTTTGCATTATTTTATGAAAATGTAATTACTTTCTTCGCTGTTTCTTTTAAATTTTGACGTTATTTTAAGACCTTGATCTGTTATCTCTTTTAATAAATGACGATGTTTGTTATCTATTTCTACTAATATAGATTTACATTTTTGAATTGTTTCTAATGCACCAGAAACAACTTTATCTTCATAGCCGTCAACATCAATTTTAATATAATCCGGTTGAGGTAACATTCCTTTTTTTACTAAAAAATCTAAAGACATTTCTATACATCCATGATAATACTCTCCTCTAACACCTACTACATTGTCAGCAACTCCTTCATGCAAATCTTTAACTTGTATTGACGAAAGAGCTGTCCGATTGCTTACTGCAAAACAAAATGCATGACAATTTTTTAATTCATTTAAACTAATACTGTCTAATAAATTTTTATAATTTACACTATGTGGTTCAAATGAATATACAGTATTTTCAATTTTAACCGCACTATACAAAGTATAAATTCCTATATTTGCTCCTACATCAAAAAATATTGAGCTTTTTTCAAATCCATTTATCCAATTAATAGTTTCGGGTTCTTTAGTGTTTATTCTGTCTACTCTATTTTTAATATAAGTTCTTTGAGCAGGATTATTTGCAAAACGAATAACTTTTCCTTCAATTGGTGCTGTAAAAGATTTCTCTGAATATTGTTTTAACTTAGGCATTTAATAATCCTATATCTTTTAAAATTTTAACTGCTGTACCATTACTATATTCTTCTGGTGTAAACTGTTGATATGCTAATGAACAAAACCATTCAAACGGATCAAGAAATGTAGGTTCTTCGATTTGACTTAAATCTGTTATTGCAATAGGTTTTGCAAAACTTTTTTCATGACAAAATACTGGTACTCCTTCGCTTATTGATTCAACAGCACTAATAGAACACGAAGTAACACACGCCCACGCATTTTTTAAATCTTCTTGTATTGGAACTTTAGCAACTGCCGGTCCAGATGTACCACTTCCACGTGGTTTTTCTCTTACTTTTATTGGCCTATCAGTATATTTTTTAAGTGTTGCAACTGTTTCTGCTGTCCAATTAGGTTGTCTAAGATATTGATTTACACCCGACGAACTTGGGCAAACTAAAATATAACTTCCATTTGTGTTTGGGGGTTTCACGCCAATTTTAAATTTAGAAAAACGATCGGCTTTACAATCTTTTATAAGTCCAACATGAATATTATTTTTACATATTCTCCAATAATGATTATCCGGTTTTAAATTTTTATTATCAAATCTACCAAAATATGGAGTGTCAGTATACCAATAATCGTGTTCGTGTTCTTCGGATTTATGAACTAATGCTCTATTAGTGTTTACAAACCCCCAAAACATAGATTGATGTGCCGGTAACGGTGCCATCCACACATCGGGATCAACACCATGAGTATTATCTTTAACAACGACTCTGTGTGGCCAAGTTTTTTTAATACCTTCAAATACTTCCCAACATTTACTATTTGGTTTATTAAGCGGTGCGTAAATTGTTAGCATCAATAAATTCCTTTAATTGTCCTGCCCATTCTTGGTGTCCTTTAACGCTAGGATGAGGGTCATTTTTACTTGATATAAATTTTTTAGACATTATAAATTCATAATGACTTGTTTCTGGTTTAAAAAATCTTTTCAAATCAATTGCTTTTGACATAATTTTAAAATCTTTAATGTTAGGATTAGAATAATTTGGCAGTGCATTATACATAACGTAAGGAATATTTTTAATTTTAAAATAATTTTGTAAATTTAAAACAACATCAAGAAACTTCATTGTAAGAGTACTTTCAATATCCCATCCTTGTTGACTATTAATCCATTTTATATTGTCGGCTATCTTCCAGGTACGCCAAGTTAAATCCATATTTGGTATTCTTCCTTTTTTCCATCCATCGTTGGTTATATAATCGTTTCTTAACATACTAGACCAACCAATTACAGCAAAAACATCATTAACTCCGTTTTGTTCAAACCATAATTTTGTAGTAAAACTGATCCGTTCATTGCCCCGTCCTCCCATAGCAACATTAAATAATTGTAAATTATACTGTTCTGCAAGTATTTTTGTTACAAATGTATTAACGTTATCTTTAGGACGAGGACCTAAAAAACTACAACCATTTGAAAACAATTTAGACATACTGCTATTTTATAGTATAATTATTTAAAATGCAAACAGTGAAAAATATTACCAGCTTAAAATACTTTTTAGATCGCTTTGAAACAGTAGATCCTGAATATTCTTTTGACGTCAATTATCATCTAAAGGCTCCTGAAACACATTTTCATAGTTTGCCAACGTTTGTTGCTGAATTTAATAATTGTTCAGTTAATACTTTACCTTTACTTGTTACAGAAGATAGGCATTTAATTACTGATCATGTATGGCCTTTACTACACAAATACAAACACAAACCAAAGAAAACACACGGCTTATGGAGTCACTGGACTGAGCCAACAATTGATATAGAAATGCCTCCAATTACAAAACAATTTGATGGTGATAAGTTTGTATGGTTACCTTTAGATAAAGAGAGTGCAAATAATCCGTGGCATATATGGATTGACGTTATATCAAAATTTAGATTATTAGAGAAAAGAGGTATGTTAAACTTTTCAAAATTCATTTATATATTAAGCAATCCTAGTACCTACTTTGATAAAGTTGCTAAAGAAATGTTTCCTGATATAAAATATTATGTAATGCCCGAAGGAGAAACATGGCGTTTCCAAAAGTTAATTGTTCCATCAATGAGTAATCATAATGACGGTGTTATTACACCACACCTTGCACCGTGGCTAAGACACTTCAAAGGTTTATTTGGGTACAAAGCATTAAAACCTAATAGAAAAATATGTGTTTTACGTCCTGGAGCAAAAACAAGAAAACTAATAAACTCAAACGAACTAATACTGGCATTAAAAGGATGGGAAACTGTTACACTTGAAAATATGTCAATACGTGAACAATTTAAAACATTTTCTGAAGCAACAAATATATTAGCGGCCCACGGGGCAGGATTAGTTAATTTACTTTGGTGTAATGAAAATACTAAAGTAACTGAAATTCAAGATTCAAAAATGTTGCACAAAAAAGTTTATCCTATATTATCTCATCATTTAGGACTAGAACACAAACTTTATTTGGCTGAAACAATACCAATTGGCATTAAAAATGATAAAAAACCTAAAGGTGTTAAAAGATTAAACGATTTAATAAACTTTAAAATTAACGTACCAGAATTAATTAGACGTTTAGATTAACTTCGGGGAAAGTTTTAGCTAAAAAAGTATGTACTGGAGAATCTGTAAAATATTTTTTTCCACCAGCCACGTGTAAGAAAAATGTCTTTTTGTATAACCAATCTTTTTTTAATCCATTATTTTTAACATTAAAATACTTGTCCATGTCTTGATATTTTACTCCACTTTTAATAACTGCCCAATTTAAAAATTGTCCGTCATCACAATCAACTTCTTTACCACCTATATTAACTGGACCTGTTCCACTAAATTCTTTATATCTTTCAACCCATGGCATCATAACGTCTCTTGCTTTTTTAGTAAGCATCCATACTCCTGACTGGAAAAAAGTACGTCTAGTTTTATATACGTCACAATCTTTAAGAATAGTATTTTTAAAGGTAGATTCTATTTGTGAATTTGTCATCATTCTATACTTGCGATACTCGGGAGATTTAAATGCATTCAAATCATTATACAATGCAAATATATCGGGTGTATGGTCAAATGCAAATACATCAGTATCTACATACAATACTTGATCATATTGGTCTAACCATTTTGAATTAAACCAAAGATCAAATCTTTCCCAAGTAGGGTGCTTATAACCAAACGTTGGTTTGGTAACTCTTAAAAAATCATGTCCAAATTTAGCACAATATTTTTTAAAACTATATTCTGAATATTTTTCTACTGGTGAGGCACTTATACCATTAAAACCTGGTTGTGAATACAAATTTATATCTATATAATATTGAATAATAAGGTTTTTCATTTTTAATATTTATAAACTGGAAATTACATAATTAAAAATAATGCTATCGTTACTCAACAAAAAGCCAACAGTACAGACTAATCCATATCCACACGTTGTTATCGACGAAGCTCTACCATGGGATTTATATGAACAATTGGAAAACGAATTTCCAGAACAAACTTTATTAGCTACAGAACCGTTTGATAACGGTATATGTTACAGAATGAAATCGGATATTTTATTAAAACCAACATTTGAATCTAACCTATGGAGAGAATTTGCAAACTATCATACATCACCTGAATGGTTTATGGAAGTATACGAATTGTTTAAACCGTGGCTAAAAGATAAACCTAAACTAACAAATTTACTGCCTAACCTTAAAGAAAACTTAGGTGCAAGAGGATGGGCAGGCAAAGAAATTAATTTATGGAGTGATTGTCAAGTTGTTATGCACAAACCAATAACAGAAAAAACATCTAGAACAGCACACATAGACAATCCAATGGAAATGTTTGCTGGCCTATTGTATATGCCTTATAAAAATGATACAAGCACTGGCGGTAACTTTCAAATACATTCAACAAAAAATAATATAAGAAAAGTAGATATGAAAGGTGGTAGACAAGTATATGCTGAAGATTTAGGTCCTGTACATACCACAGTACCATACAAAAGAAATACGTTTGTAATGTTTTGTAATGCAAATCCTAATACAGTACACAGTGTATCAAACAGAATTAATCCAACTATGTACAGAAGAAGTGTAAACATTATTGCAGAATTTAGACGACACTATGCAAAAATGTATGAAGTTATGGAAATAAAATAATGAACTACGGAGTAAAAACAAATAGACCTGTTACGGAAAAATATGTACAAGCGGCCGCAAGAGGTATGGATGCAAAAATTGTTTCACACGACGAAGTAATGGCATCTACTGATTGTGATAAAGTTGTATTCATGGGTGTATTAAGAGGCACACACCTTGTATATAGATGGGCAGAAATGAAAGGAATTGATTTTTATTATATTGATAGACCTTATTGGGGAGAAAGTAGAGCCACTCCTTATTGGATGAGATGCGTTAAAAACCAACACGTTAAAACATTTGAAGACAACAGACCAGACGATAGATTTAAAAAAACATTTAAAGATACAATTAAACCATTTCATAAAAATGGCAAATATGTTTTAGTTGTACCACCTAGTCATGCTATGGCAGAAATGTTTGGTGGCAAAGATTGGTTGGACAATACACTAAAAGTTTTAAAAGAAAATACAGATAGAGAAATAGTTATTAGAGAAAAACCTTATAACCCCGATGCTATAATAGATGAACAAGGCAAAATGGTACCGGGTAGTAGTAAAAATAAACAACCAGCAAGACCGTTTGAGTGGGACAAAGTCCATGCAGTTGTTACATTTAATTCCTCAATTACAATAAAAGCATTAGCAAACGGTGTACCTTGCTTTGCTAACTTTGACAACCCTTGTTTACCTGTGTGTGAACAAGACTTCACAAAAATAGAAACACCCACGTATGAAGATCCTAGACCAGTATTTTATTCACTCGCATATGGACAATTTACACAAGAAGAATTTAGAAATGGTTATGCTATGGAGATACTAGATGGACAAAATTGATCCAAAGAAAAAAGTACAAATAAGAAAAGTACAAAAATGGCAAAAAGAAAATGTTCCTATAACTGCAATAGCAAAAGGATTTAAAAAGTATAAAAATTATTATGTACCTGAAAAATTAGTAAAAAATTCTAATAGAGTGTTAAGTTTTGGTGTTGGGGCAGATGTAAAATTTGAAAAATTACTCTGTAAAGATAATCACGATTTACAAGTTAAACTATTTGATCCTACACCTCTTACAACCAAATATATTGCACAAATCATAAAATTTAGTTCTAGTACCGACATTGGATCACCTTGGAATATGCGAATAACAAGAAACTGTTTTGAATATAAACCTATTGCATACTCTCCGGTTAATGGTATACAAAAATTTTATTATAGTGAGAACACTAGACAGCACCGTGAAGATGATGGTGCGTGGCGAAGTCAACTTAACATTCTACCAGACACTGTTTATGACGTAGATGTTTTTTCTTTAAAAAAAGAAAAGGGTAGTAAATCAATTGACGTTGATTGCAAAAATTTAGAAACTATAATGAACGATTTAAATTGGGGAGACGTTGATATTATTAAAGCAGATATAGAAGGAATGTGGTGGGAATTTTGTAATGAATTATTGGACAAAAATATTAAATTTAGATACTTGGTTATGGAATGGGAACTTATTTTCGATGAACTATCCGTAGTTTTAGAAAAAGCAAAAATTTTATGTGATAAATTTAACCAAAAAGGTTACAATGTTTATCTAAACAAAGTAAGAGGTAAAATGATGCTAGAAGTAATTTTTATTAGAAAGGATGTTGAGGAATTTATTAATAAACCTCTTCACACGTATTAATGCAAGTTGAAATTTTTAGAAGAACAGTAAAAGACAGACGTAGAGGTGCCAGCTGGGACCTTTTAAAACACATGGCAGAAGGAATTAAAGCTGTTGGTGATACACCAACAATTGTAAACGAACATATGATTGGGCCAACAGTTAAAAACGAAATGGAACCAACAGCACCAATTGGTTGTATGTTTGGTTATGGTGGGACAAATCAAAGGCATCATACTAAAGGTAGACGACTTGATTTGGTTGAACGTGCAAAGAAAAAAGGCATTTATATAATAACATTTGACGGAGGATTACTATCTAGCTTTGGCAATACAATAACTAATCCTAATCATCATTGGCGTGTAGCATTATATTCGCCTATGAACAATGGAAATTTTTTATCCGACAACTCTCCACCCGACCGTTGGAAAAAATTTATGAAACTTTTTAATATAAAATACGAACCATGGAGAAAATCTAAACCCGACGACCCAATTTTGTTTGTATTGCAACCTAGTGACAACTGGTCAATGAACGAATTAGATCCAATTACTTGGTTTAACGACGTATATAAAAAATTAAGACCGTTAACAAAAAGAAAATTCTTAGTACGTCCACATCCAAATCATATGGCGGCAATGGAAAAAAGAATTGACGAGTTTCCAAAAGACGTTAACGTTGTAATAGGACAAAAGTTTTTTAGTGGTGATGAGAAAAAGTATTATAGATTTAACTACCAAGAAGCATTAAATAATTGTCATGCTGTTATTACTCACAATTCTACTGCCAGCACTGATTCCTGCATCCGTGGCATCCCTACCTTTGTTACATCAGATCTTTCTATTTGTTGGCCTGTTTCAAACACTGATCTTTTAAAAATCGAATCATATCCAGATAGAACACAATGGGTCCATGACATTGGATACAAGCTATGGCACGAAAATGAAATTAAAAACGGTACGGTGTTTAAACGTTTTAAAGAAAAGTTAGGATTATAATGTGTGGCATATACGGTATAACTGCTAAAGATACTAACTTTGTAAATCAATACATTGACAAATGTAGTCATCGAGGGCCTGATGGACGAGGTACCTGGCATGATGATACTGTTACATTAGGACATAATCTTTTAAGCATTATGGCTGATCCGGGTGTATCTAGACAACCATGGATAACACCTAAAGGAAACATACTTGTATACAATGGAGAAATTTTTAATTATTACGAACTTAAAACAAAATACAAACAATTTATAGATGCCACAGGTTGCGATACTGAACTCCTTGCTTGGGGATTAGATAACTTTGGTTTAAATTTTATAGATGAAATTGATTCTATGCACGGCTTTGCATATTACAACATAAAGAAAAAAGAAATTATTCTTAGCAGAGACCATGCAGGCATTAAGCCTGTATTCTATGCAGAAATAAAAGAAGGTTTAGTATTTGGTTCTGAAATAAAAGGTATGCTTAATAAGGTTCCTAATTCACGTTCAATTGACAAGATAGCAATGAGTTGTTTAGGACATACAGGAATAAATGCTACTCGACATAGTATATTCCGAGGTATTAAAAAATTATTAGCAGGAGAAACAATAGTATATGATGTAGCAAATAAAAGAATTAAAGAACGCAAGAGATATTTTATAAAGTCAAATAGTAATAAAAAATTTGATCCTGAAGAATTTAGAGATATGGTACGCAAAACAGTTAAAATGTGTAGTATTGGACAAAGACAAATTGGTGTGTTTCTAAGCGGTGGACTTGATTCAAGTATAATTGCATACGAACTTAATAAATTAATGCCACCTGCAACAACATTTACAAACAAAATCGATCCTTGTCCTCCTGCTATTCATGAAGATTTTAATAGTGATGCTAATATGGCCAAACTGTTAGCTAAAGAAAATGATTTTCTACATACTCAAATTAATATTACTCCCGAAACTATTATTAATTCATGGAGAGATGCAATATATTATATGGAACAACCTATGTATAACCAAAGTATTGCCATGTATTGTTATACTAATAAATTTTTATCTGATAACGGCATTGTAGTAACAATGGCGGGAGATATGGGAGACGAAATATTAGGAGGCTATCCAAAATATTGGAAAATGAGACGAAGAAAATATTTAAAATCAATTTTAAAACATGACAAAATTCGGAATTGGAAAGATGTTATAACTCTTTGGGGTGGAAGAATTAAACGACCATTACTAGTTGCTGACGTTGGTGGTGACATTCCAAAAGAAGATATACTTGAATTATTAACTTCAATTTATCCAAACGATTTATGGAATAGTGCTGATCCAATTGGTTCAGCTATGGCTTTAGACTGTATTACTCAAGTACCTGAAGAATTTTTTAATAGAAACGACAAATACGGAATGGCGTATGGAATGGAAGGCAGATTTCCTTTAGCAACTAAAATGTTTATGCAATATTGTATGGACATACATAGTGATGAAAAAATTGGACTTTGGAAAGATAATACTAAAGGTCTTACAAAAAAAGCATATAAAAATTTACTACCGAAACAAATAATCAATAAATCTAAAACAGGATGGACAGTACCCATGGGTAATTGGATGACTAAAAACGAAAGTGCAGAATTAAATAATCTATATAAAGCATCTTTAGGAGAAAAATCTGGATTGGATATTATAAAAACAAGTCAAAAAGCCGGCAAGGCTTTATTACCGGCTTGGATTATTAATGATTGGATGAAAGTTTATAAAATAAAAAATGAAAATTAAAGTAGTTACAACATATAAACCGGGTACCTGGGAAAAATATTCTGGACGAGGAATAGAATCTATTGCAAAAAATTGGCCTAAAGAAATAGATATGTTTGTACTACACGAAGAACCCAAGCCGAATTGTAAATTTGATAGAATTACATGGATAGACATGGATTCGGCTGTGCCTTCAATTACTAATTTTAAAAACAAACACAAAAACGATCCAGTTGCTTGTGGAGAAACTACAACAATTGAGGGCGGTGTAAGACGTTTACCTAATGCTGGAAACATGGACCGAGGTAAAGGTTCTTATCTATGGGACGCAGTAAGGTTTGCTAACAAAGTAATTTGTGTAGTCAATGGTGTAAAAAATTCAAAAGATTATGACTATATGATATGGATTGATGCAGATACATTTACTTTTCGTCCTATTCCATTAAAGTTTTTAGAAGATTTATTACCTATGGATACAATGATTACGTACTTGGGTAGAGAAAATCCAGCACTTATAAATGCTACAAAATATCCTGAATGCGGATTTGTAGGTTATAATTTAAAACATCCTGAAGTACAAAATTTTGTTAATGAATGGGAACAGTTGTATATTACTGATAATATTTTTAAATTATTAGAATGGCACGACTCGTTTGTATTTTGGCATCTTATAAAAAAATTTAAAAAAGAAAAAAGCATTAAAGTAAATGATATTGGACACATGAAAGGCGTAAAAGGACACCATGTTTTTATAAACAGTGAACTTGGCTTATACATAGATCATATGAAAGGCAAAAGAAAACAAGCTGGTACTTCTGGAAAAGACGATTTGCGAAAAGCACCAACCCTCGAATATTGGAAACAAGTACCTGCATTTTGGAAACAAAAATGAAAATAAGTGTTAATACACAGTTTGGATCAATTAATTCAAAACCGGTCTTTGAAGCTTTTATAAAAAGTTTACAAAACGCTGGTGAAAAAGTATTAATTAATAACGATGACAATTGTGACGTTGCTGTAATATGGTCAATATTATGGCAAGGACGTATGCAAGGCAATCGTAGAATTTGGGAAACGTATCAATCAAAAAAGAAACCAGTAATAGTTTTAGAGGTAGGCGGAATAAAACGAAATGTAACATGGAAAATAGGAATTAATGGCGTTAATAGAGAAGCAGATTTTGCCAATCAAGAGTATGATAGTGAACGTTGGAAAAAATTTAACATATCACTTGCACCATGGAAACAAAATGGAAGTAATATAATAATATGTGGCCAACACCATCATAGTCATCAATGGCGAAATAATCCACCAATGGCGAATTGGTTTAAAAATCAAATTAATGAAATAAGAAAACATACGGACAAACCAATAATAATACGACCACATCCTCGTAATGCTATTGGTAGATTAAACATTAAAGAATGGACAGATGTAAAACTTGGAATGCCTGTTCGTGATTTTAAAACTTATGACGATACAGATTTTCAAACTCATTTAAAATCAGCATGGGCAGTTGTAAATTATTCTTCTAATCCGGCTATGCAGGCAGTATTTGCTGGTATCCCTGTATTTGTATCTGAAGCAAGTTTAAGTTATGACGTGGGTAATTCTACACTAGTAAATATTAATAATCCTAATATGCCAGATAGACAAAGTTGGGCAAACAAATTAGCATACACCGAATGGTGGACTGAAGAAATAGAACAAGGCTTACCATGGGAAAGAATTAAAAAAAGATTACAGGAGAAATATTTGTAAAATGGAATGGGCAAGAGGAAAAGAAAAAGTAATTGGACCAATTGAGTGGACTCCCTATGCTGGTGAAACCACTATTGATAATATTACAATTAGAAAAGGTAAAAAAATATTTGACAAATCTTTCAAAGAAGATCGTGTTAAAGCTAAAGCAAGAGGTAATGCATATATTATAGGAAACGGACCTTCAAGAAAAGATTTTGATTTAAACAAACTTCCGGCAACAGGACAAACTTATGGGTGTAATGCATTGTACAGAGACTTTGTTCCCGACTTTATTTTTAGTGTAGATTCAAAAATGACTAAAAAAATGGTTGATGATAAAGTGTATGAAAAATGCATTCACTATACACCCTCGTTAGAAGTAAACAGATATCCACCACATTTACATCTTATTCCTCATAATCCACATTGGATATCTGGTTCACAAGCTATGTGGACGGCCTGTGTACATGGACATAAAAATATATTTTTAATTGGTTTTGATTTTCAAGAATACGGAAAAAACGAATTGAATAACATATATCAAGATACTCCAAACTACGGACCTCGGCATGGCGAAGATGTTTTTGTAGCATGGTTAGAACAATGGAGAAGATTACAAACAATGAGACCGTATTGTAATTTTTATATTGTACATGATAACCCAACTAAACCAATGCAAGTGTGCAATCCTGCTGATGAGATAGGAAAATTTAAAATTTTTTCTTATAAAGAGTTTACTGATACAATCTTAAACCGTGTTGCTTAAAATAATTTCTCCAACTATAAAAGTTAGAATTGTGATTTGAATACGGATCTTTCCAAACTTGCATCTGATACAAGTGAACCATTTCATGAGCAAGGGTTTCTATAAAATCTTTCCATGTAGGATATCTATTATGCAATTCAATTCTATATTCAATAGGTACATGATAAGGAATTATTTGTTGATTAAACGTTCCTTTTCTACATTTTCTATTGTCCCAGTCAGCAATACATAGTCCCCAATCAAATTTCATAGAACGTACTTCAATTTCTGGCTCCATTAAGTTACCACCAAACATACCTCTATTCAAAATTCTAAACCAACTTTGACATTGTTCTATTGTAGGTGTGAATTTTTTGATGTTTTTTCGTTTTTCTAGAGCCTTTTTGACTCTAAGTCTTAATGTTTTATTGCGTTTTTGTACTGTTCTTTTCATAGGTTGACATTATTACCAAGTATGTTATACTAGTATTTAATCATGAATATGCCAGAATTAACATCTACTAAATCACCAATAACAATTAACGAAGCTATCAATATATTAGCATATAACGATTTTTTTTATAATCCTGGCCCAAAATCACTAAAATCACATATTAACCCACATCCAAAAGATAAAGAAACTGTACGTTCTTTGGCTGAATCACAATATCCGTGGACTGAGAAACAAGGCAAATTAGCAGTAATAATCTTAAAAAGATACCTAACAAAATTTCAAAAACATGGATTAGATATTGAAAAGTTATTAAACAAACCTAAATATGAACATCCATTTAGAAAAATTGATTGGGAAAAAAGTATCGAAAAATATACTAACGAAGACAACGAAGAATTAATTGAGATTAAATTTCCTTACAACAAAAAACTTGTAGCTCTTATTAAATGTTTAAAAGACAAAAAAGGATTACCTGTTGGTTTTTGTAGATATGACGGTGAGAAAAAACATTGGACTTGTAAACAAACTGATGTTGCTACATATTATCTTACATTAATTGCTACAAGATATGATTTTAAATTTGCTGACGAATCACTATTAGATGATTTTGACGAAGTTAGAAACGAATTAAAAGGTTATAAAATTCCACAAGCAAATCTTATTAATAATCAACTTGTATTATCTTATGCTCCAGCTTCTTTACAAGAATATTGGGATAAAAATTTAAAAAATAAACCTGCATTACAACAACTTGATGCATTAAAAACTTTCCAATTGTCTACAATGGGACTTAATGTTCCTGCAGAAAACCAAATTGCAAAAAAAATTGCACAGCAGGATAGTCATAGATTATGGATCGACAGCAACGAATATACACCTAGTGATGTTATTAAAGGATTATTAGAATTAAATTCGTTTCCAATAATGATGCCAATATCAGGCGAAGTAAACACAGTTGAAGACATATCAGTATATTGGAGATGGCTAGACGCACTTGAACTAAACGGTATAGATATATTAAAACAACTTTCGTTTGGGTTTGACATTAAGGAACCGGTAAGACACGAAGATATTAAAAAGAACGACTTTGATAGAATATGGGAAGATAACAATATTGTTGAGAAAATGGATGATAGAAATTATGAAAAATTGTTTGAACTGCATCAGATGTCTAAACAATTTAAGTATATCGATAAAAATACTAAAGTAATATTTGTAAGAAATAGAGTACCACGAACACTTATCAAATCGGGTATACAACCAAAAGCTTCAATTACTTCAATTGGCGGTGGTTATTATCAAGCAGGCAACGAAACACTTAAAAGATTACTTGAAAATTTACCTAAAAAGTTGTATTATACTGATAGGGAGCCATCGACATTAGGTTTATTTGGAACTTCCCATAAAAGTATAGTAAGAGTATGAGTTCATGCAAACTGGTAATTAAAGACGAAGTTAATGTTAAATTTGAAAATTTAGACTTAAAATGGCGTCAAAAACTTTCTAATAAATTTAGATTTCAAGTTCCTTATGCATATCATTTACCCGCTGTAAAACTAGGAAGATGGGACGGAAAAATAAGTTTTTTTAGTTTAGGTGGCACGACATATCTTAATCTAGTTGACCAAATACTTCCAATACTTGAGGCAGGCGGAGTTTATGTTGAGCTTGACGATAAGAGAACAAAACATAATTTTGAATTTAAATTAATAGATAAAAATTATCTATCAAATATAACATGGCCGGACAATCATCCTTGTGCTGGACAACCAATTGTTTTACGTGACTACCAAGTAGAAACAATTAATAAATTTTTAGAAGCACCGCAAAGCATACAAGAAATAGCCACTGGTGCAGGTAAAACAATTATTACTGCCGCACTTTGTAAGTTAGTTGAACCTTATGGACGTACACTAATAATCGTTCCTAATAAAAGTTTAGTAACACAAACAGAAGAAGTCTTTCTTGCTTGTAACCTAGACACAGGAGTTTATTTTGGCGATAGAAAAGAAACAGGCAGATTTAATACAATTGCAACTTGGCAATCAATTAATGTTCTTGAGAAAAAATCTAAAATAGAATTTAAAGAAGTAATGCAAAATATTCAAACAATAATTGTTGACGAAGTGCATATGGCAAAAGCAGATGTGCTAAAAAGATTACTAACTGGACCATTTGCAAGTGCAGGTATACGTTGGGGATTAACAGGCACGGTACCAAAAGAAGATTATGAATTTTATGGAATAAAATGTTCATTAGGTGAAGTCACACATAGAATACCTGCTAAAGAATTACAAGACAAAGGTGTATTAGCAAAATGTCATGTTAATGTTTTACAAACACAAGACCATCCAATGTTTAAAAGTTATCCTGAGGAACTAAAATGGCTTACAACAGACGACACAAGAATAACTTGGGTGGCACAAACAATCAGCGATATTGCAAGTTCTGGCAATACACTTATTTTAGTAGACAGAATTTCGGCAGGAGACTTACTTAAAAAGAAAATAAAAAATTCTGTTTTCATATCGGGTTCAACTAAAACATTAGATAGAAAAGAACATTATGATGAAGTATCCACAGCAGAAAGTAAAATTATTATTGCAACGTATGGAGTTGCTAGTGTTGGAATTAATATTCCTAGAATATTCAATCTTGTTCTTATCGAACCTGGTAAATCCTTTGTACGTGTAATACAAAGCATAGGACGAGGCATTCGTAAAGCAAAAGACAAGGATCATGTGCAAATTTGGGATATAACCAGCAGTTGTAAGTTTGCAAAAAGACATTTAACACAACGGAAAAAGTTTTACAAAGAGGCAAATTATCCGTATACTATAGAAAAGATAGATTATG
>LUMJ01000877.1_pt2 | contig 17413 bp, 14 predicted proteins | sample 729631 | NCBI WGS metagenome assembly LUMJ01 (sample SAMN03860266, study PRJNA289734) | marine metagenome | biome: seawater column; feature: ocean; material: water; isolation source: Red Sea water column Station 22 - depth 500m | place: Saudi Arabia: Red Sea | collected 2011-10-15 | depth 500 m | reverse complement strand
CTATAAATAAAGAATATTCAAATATGAAAGAAATACTTTCTTTTCTTAGAAAAACTTACTGTGGACCAATTGGATATGAATATATGCACATCACGAATCCAACAGAAAGAAAATGGTTTAGAGATAGAGTGGAAAAAGATGACAATGCGCTGGAATTTACAAAGAATGGAAAAAATGCAATTTTAAATAAACTTATACAAGCTGAAGGTTTTGAAAAATTTTTACATACCAAATATGTTGGAACAAAAAGATTTGGTTTAGATGGTGCAGAAAGCTTAATTCCTGCATTAGAACAAATTATAAAAATAGGTGGACAATCTAAAATTAAAGAAGTTAAGATTGGAATGTCTCACAGAGGAAGGCTTAATATTCTTGCTAATGTTTTACAAAAATCTTACAAAAGAATTTTTAATGAATTTGCTGGAGAAATAAATAATGTGGATGATGATGCTGGCGATGTTAAATATCATTTAGGAGCTTCATCTGATAGAGAATTTGATGGAAATTCAGTCCATGTAAGTTTAACAGATAATCCATCTCATTTAGAAGCTGTAAACCCTGTTGTACTTGGGCAAACTAGAGCAAAGCAGTTTTTTCATAAAGACAAATATAGAAATAAAGTTATTCCAATATTAATTCATGGTGATGCAGCTTTTGCGGGCCAAGGAGTTGTTGCGGAATGTTTTGCAATGTCTGGATTACCAGGACATAATACTGGTGGTACGATTCACATAATAATTAACAATCAAATTGGTTTTACTACTAGTCCAAGGTTTGCAAGATCATCGCCTCATCCTTCGGATATTGCAAAAATGGTTGAAGCTCCAATTATACACATTAATGGAGATGATCCAGAAGCTGTCGTTTATGGAGCAAGAATAGCCGCAGAATTTAGACTAAAATTTAATAGAGATGTAGTTATAGATTTGGTTTGTTATAGAAGATTTGGACATAATGAGGGAGATGAACCTTCATTTACCCAACCTTTAATGTATAAAAAAATAAGATCACATCCATCCACGGCAAATATTTATGGACAAAAACTTGTAAATGAAAGTTTAATATCTAAAGAAGATTTTAATTTTCAGACTAAAAAATTTAAAGAACTTTTGGATGAACAATTTAAAACTGCAAAAGATTATAAACCTAAAATAGAATGGTTTGAAGGAACATGGTCAAGATATAGACCTAAAAAAGGTAAAGACAAAAGAGGCGTTACAGGCGTTGATTTAAAAACTGTTAAAGAAATATCCGATAGAGTTAGTCTAATTCCTTCTGAAGTGAACATTCATAAAACTATAGACAAAATTTTATATAACAGAAAACAATCTGTCGACCAAGGATTTGGCATTGATTGGTCTACCGCAGAGATATTAGCTTTTGGTTCTTTGCTAGCAGAAGGATATCCAGTTAGATTAGTAGGACAAGACTCTGGAAGAGGAACATTTAGTCAAAGGCATTCTGTCTTACGTAACCAATTAGACAATTCGAGATATATTCCTTTAAATCATATTTCAAAAAAACAAATGAATTTTGAAATTGTTGATAGTTTTCTTTCTGAACTAGCTGTTCTAGGTTTTGAATATGGGTATAGTTTAGTTGAGCCAAATACCCTTACCATCTGGGAAGCTCAATTTGGAGATTTTGCTAATGGTGCACAGGTAATAATTGACCAATTTATTGCTTCTGGAGAAAGAAAATGGCAAAGAGCATCCGGATTAGTTATGTTGCTGCCTCATGGTTACGAAGGCCAAGGTCCAGAGCACTCCTCAGCAAGATTAGAAAGATTTTTACAAATGTGTGCTAACGATAATTTACAAGTAATGAATTGTACTACACCTGCAAATTACTTTCATGCATTGAGAAGACAAATGCATCGTGACTTTAGAAAACCTTTGATAATGATGACGCCAAAATCTTTATTAAGAAATAAGTTTTGTGTTTCAAATTTAGAAGATTTTAGTAAAAACAATTCATTTCATAGAATAATGTGGGATCATGCTTTAGATCCAAAAACTAAAGGTTTTATTAAATTAAAGAAAAAAGCAGAAATTAAAAAAGTAATTTTATGTTCTGGAAAAGTTTATTTTGATTTATTGATAGCTAGAGAAAAGCTTAAAAAAGATGACGTTGTGCTTTTTAGAATTGAACAACTTTATCCTTTTCCTGCAAAAGTTTTAGTTAAAGAGATTAAGCCTTATGCAGATAATGCAAAATTTTACTGGTGTCAGGAAGAACCTAAAAATATGGGTGCATGGTTTTCAGTGAGAGATTATATCCAATGGACTTTGGAGACTATAAAGGCTAAAAATAATCAGATTTCTTACATTGGAAGAAGCCCAGATGCATCTCCAGCTACTGGATATGCAAAAAGACATCTTTCAGAGCAGAAGGAGATTATTAATAAGGTATTTGAATAAATGAGTGAAAAAATTTTAGTTCCAGATTTGGGTGAAAGTATTACTGAGGCAACAGTTTTAAAGTGGTTAAAAAAAAAAGGTGAAACTGTTAATGTTGATGAAGCAATTGTTGAGCTTGAAACTGATAAAGTAAATTTAGAAGTACCTACTCCAATAAGTGGAGTGCTTTCAGAAATAAATTCAAAAAATGGAGACACAGTTGAAGTTGGTGCTGTATTAGGACTAATTTCACAAGGAAAAACAAAAGTAGAAAAAACAGAACAAGTTAAAAAGACAAAAAAAATTGAAAGCAAAAAACGTTCTGAGGAAAAAAGCAATATTATCAATTTAGAAATTGACAAAAAACTCGAACCAAAAGTTGAAGAACCTTTAGTGTTAATGGACGAAGCTCCTTTGGTATTGACTGATGAAGTTGAAAAAACAGAAAACAATAAACAGCCAGTAATTTTATCACCAGCTGTAAGAAAAATAGTTGCAGAGAAAAATATAAATATTGATCAAGTAAAAGGTACAGGCAAGGATGAAAGAATATTAAAAGGAGATTTAATAAGCTTGATGGGAACTAATCCTCAACCTAATCAAAGAAAAAACCAATACGGAGAAGAAGAAAGAATTAAGATGACTAGGTTGAGACAAACAATTGCTAGGAGACTTAAAGAAGCTCAAGAAAATGCTGCAATGTTAACTACATTTAATGAAGTTGATATGTCAGGAATAATTTCCATGAGGAAAGAAAATCAAGATGATTTTCAAAGCAGATATGGAATAAAATTAGGCTTCATGTCTTTTTTTGTAAAAGCTTGCATAGTTGGTCTTAAATTGTTCCCAGCTATAAATGCAGAAATTGAAGATAAGGATATTATTTATAAGAATTATTATAATATTAGTTTTGCCGTTGGTACCGACAAAGGTTTAGTTGTACCAGTTCTTAAAAATGCTGATGAGATGTCTTTTGCAGATATAGAAAAAGAAATCAAAAGACTTTCTGATAAAGCAAAAAATGGAAATTTAACTATTGAGGATTTACAAGGTGGAACTTTTACAATAAGCAATGGAGGTGTATATGGGTCTATGTTATCAACTCCAATTTTAAACCCACCACAATCAGGAGTTTTAGGAATGCATAATATTGTTGAAAGACCTGTTAATGATAATGGTGAAGTAAAAATAAAACCGATTATGTATTTAGCATTATCTTACGATCACAGAATAATTGATGGAAAAGACTCAGTGTCTTTCTTAAAAACCGTAAAAGAAAACTTGGAAGATCCAAGAAGATTATTTTTAAATATATAAATGTCTGAAAAATTTGATGTAACAGTTATCGGTGGAGGCCCTGGTGGGTATGTTTGTGCAATACGTCTTTCTCAACTTGGATTTAAGACAGCCTGTATAGAATCTAGAGGTACTTTGGGAGGAACTTGTTTAAATATTGGTTGCATACCTTCTAAAAGTTTACTGAATCTTTCTGAAAGTTTTTATAAAGCAAAGAATTTTGAAAAAATAGGAATAGAGACAGGAGAGATAAAATTGAATCTTGAAAAAATGATGAAAAATAAAGATAAAGCAGTGACAGTTTTAACAAAAGGTGTGGAATTTTTGTTTAAAAAAAACAAAGTAACTTATTTTAAAGGCATAGGATCTTTTAAAAATTCAAATGAAATTTTAATCATTAATGATAACCAAGAAACTATAATTAATACTAAAAAGACTATAATTAGTACTGGTTCTGAACCTGTATCATTACCTGGTACAGATTTTGATGAAGAAAAAATACTTTCTTCAACAGGATCATTATCAATTTCTTCCTTACCTAAAAAAATGGTTGTGGTTGGTGGAGGATATATAGGTTTAGAGATGGGATCTGTTTGGTCAAGATTAGGAACTGAAGTTCAAGTTATAGAATTTTTAGATCATATAACTCCTGGTATGGATAAAGCTGCAAATAAAGAAGGTAATAAAAAAAAATTTGAAGTTGATGTAGTTTTGATTTCTGTTGGAAGAAAGCCATTTACAAAAAATTTAAATTTAGAAAAAATTGGTGTTGAAGTTGATGAAAAGGGTAGAATAAAAGTAAATAAAAATTTTGAAACAAATTCAAAAAATATTTATGCTATAGGTGACGTTATTGAAGGTCCCATGCTAGCTCACAAAGCTGAAGAGGAAGGAATTGCTGTAGCAGAATTAATAGCAGGTCAATCAGGACACGTAAATTATGATGTAATTCCAGGAGTAGTTTATACTTCTCCAGAAGTAGCTTCAGTTGGAAAAACTGAGGAACAATTAAAGGAAAAAGGAATATCTTATAAAATAGGAAAATTTTCTTTTATGGCTAATTCAAGAGCTAAAGCAATAGATGAACCTGAAGGATTCGTTAAAATTTTGGCTGATAGTGTTACAGATAAAGTATTAGGTGCACATATAATTGGCCCACATGCAGGAGAAATGATAGCCGAGATGTCTGTGGCTATGGAATTTGGTGCAAGTTCAGAGGATATAGCACGAACTTGTCATGCCCATCCTACTTTTTCTGAAGCTATAAAAGAAGCTGCATTATCGGTAGATAAAAGACAAATTCACTCGTAAGATTATTGTTCATTTATCATCTAATAAAATGGATCAGTTAATACTAGCTATGGGGTTGATCGAAAGAAATAATTTTTCTCATTTTTTCCATTTAGTATTTATTTATTTTTATTTCTTTTATAGACAGTTATGCATCTTTTTATAAATCTTACACATTCTATTGGATTTTTGCCTATTGCTGTTTCTGCTGCAAGCACCAAACCTTTTGCACCCTCTTTTAAAGTTGAATAAATATCATGACTTTCAGCTCTAGTAGCTTGATTTTCTTTAATCATACTTTCTAATAAATTGGTTGCAACGTAGGTTGGTTTACTTAATTTTAGTGATCGGTTAATTATATTTTCTTGAGCCATAGGTATTTTTTCAATAGGCACATATCTGGAAAGATCGCCTCTATCTATCAATAATGCATCCGAATTTTTGGTTATTTTATCAAGGTTAATAATGGCATTTTCTGTTTCTATTTTAGAGATTATAAATGAGTTATTTCCAGTTATTTTTTTAACTTCTTCTAAATCCTTGTGACTATTTACAAAGGAAATAGCGTAGTATTTTATTCTTAACTCTCTTGCTAATTTTAGTGCATATCTATCTTTTTGAGTGAGACATGGTAAATTTATTTTTGAGTGAATATGAACACCTTTTTTTGAATCTAAATATCCCTCATTTAAAACTTTACACAACAGATATCCTTTTAAGGAATTTTTTTTTACAACTTTGATTGATAGACTATTAAATCCAATATTTATCTTTGTACCCACTTCTAAATAATTTAAATCAAAATATGGGTATAAATATATTTTTTTGTCATTACTGAGATTATTTTTATTATAAATTTTTATTTTACTGTTTTTCTTAATAAAATATATTTTTTTAGTATGGGTGGTTCTAATCTGAGCCCCTTCTGTATCAATACAAATATTCTTTATGTTATTTTGTTTTAGGTATTTTATCTTTTTTTCTATTTGATCAGTATTGGTATGTGACAAATTAATCCTAAAAATATCAACTTTTTCTTTGGATAATAGTTTCAATATAGGTTTACTAAAAGAAGCTGGTCCTAAAGTGCAGATAATTTTAACTTTTTCCATGTTTAAAATACTTTTTATCTTTTAGCGCTCTATTAGTTGTTAAATACTCTTTTGATTATTGTCTTAATAGATTTAAACTTGCTTAGCTTGTCAGTATTAATAGTTATTTTTTTATACCTAGACATTTCATACTTTATATTAGAATTATAGCCAATTAAATTTTTAATTATATTCTTTTTAGCTTTTACGTATAGTTTTTTTGTATCTCTTTTTACCAATGTCTCAATTTTACATTTTACATATATTTCAAAGTAATTTTTGCCAAATTTAATTCTGGCTATATTTCTTGTTTTTAACAAAGGGGAGATAACTGAAACTAATATAAAATCATACTTTTTTTGTATTTTTTTTACATGATTAATTACCGAAAGGTTGTTTTTTATAATATTGGTTTTTGAAAAATTATTATTATTTTTATTTTTTTTTCTAAAATCGTCACCATCAATAATTTTAACTTTAAAATTAAGCTGTGAGAGCTTACTACTTAAAATTTTTACCAGAGTAGATTTACCAGTCCCTGACAAACCAGTAAACCAAAGAATTTTTGTCATTTTATTTTTAGTGGGGTTAACATATTTGGGTAAGTGTGAAACTTGTTGAGGGTATTCCACCGTTCAATCATTCCAGATCGCAGATATAAATAAGAGCCAGATTTCATAAACTTATCTGTATTCATTTTTGTATGTTGAGCAATCTTTCTCTCAAAATCAAACATTTGATCAAGCATGGGTCTGATCGCTAGAAGATCATTTTTGAATTGCTCCAAATTTTCTTCAGCGTAGCCAAAGCGGACACTAAACGGATAGAAGAGCGTACGCAGGATAAATTGGTCGTTCTTACTAAAAACTGAACCTAGTTTACGATTGATAGAGGTTTTTCCAAATGGACTCATGCCCTCCTTTGTGAAGTCTGGACTAGATGGATCTCCCCACCATTTTTTGCCCTGGGCAGTCATTTGGTATAGGCTATCTTTTTCTTTAATGCCCAACCAACTACAAAGAGCCAGAATAGTTTCCTTGGGATACTCCTTCAAATCTTCGAGCCTAACTCCAATTGAATTTTCATTTCGAAAGATGGCTTGGTCTACTTCAAATAACATTTGAAAAATTCTAACAGCGATTTGTTTATAATCGTTATCACGGAAAATATTACCACTCATCAACCATGATTCACAACTTTGTAGCGGTTCACGAACCATCATCAGCCAGTTTGTATTAGGCGCTAATCTTAAAAAGTTAAGCAGCGCATACGTATCCGGATTATGAATGTGATAGAAAATGAGTTTCTTTTTGTCATTATTGTGTAAAGCTTTTTCATAAGCAGAATGTACTAACTTAAAGAAAGTAATTGCATTCAGACGATCGTGACAATCCATGAGTCGTTTTAATTCTTTAATGAAAGCTTTTTTATCTACTGAAACAACCTCGTCTCTTTCCGTACCAACATTCGTCATTCCTTCCTTTCGACCAATATTATGAATGAATTTCTTACCTTTCGAAGCTATTTTAATAGCAGAAGAGGCATCAAATAGAACCGCATAAGTTTTGGTGAAACGATCTGCCATCTCTTCCCATCCACCTGCAATGATTTTTTCCCAAGTGGAATGGTCAAAGAACTCACTAAAGTAGATACTTGGTAGAGTGGACACTTCAGGATGCCCATCAATAAGACTGTGTAACAGGCCCGTACCACTTCTTCCAAAGTGAATCATAGCAGTTATTTTTTTTGGCAGAGTAGGCTCTGTAATTAATTTACTAGAAGGAACTTTTGGGTTTTTGATAAAAGTATTATCAGCAGAAGACAACATGCTGAGCACTTTATTAAGGGAGTTATCTGCAGATGGGCTTCCTTGATTTAATTTATAACCCAAAATAGATTTTGCCATTTGAGCATACTTAGTAGTAACCTGTTCGTCCAACAAAGGTAAGTGCTCTTCTATTGACGAGGTTTGTAACTTAATCGCTTGCAGCGGAAATAAAACATTAAGCCAAGCCTCAGCATAGTCAGGCTGAATATTAAGTGCATGTTTATAGCTGTCTATAGCCGCCACTAGGTCACCCTTATAATTTAGTGTGTTACCCAAGTTATTATGAGCTTTAGCATAATCTGGCTTAAGCTCTATTGCTTTTTTATAACTTTTTTCAGCTTCATCTAATCTTCCAAGGTTCCGCAGTGTAATACCTAAATTATAATAGGCTTCAGCATAATCTGGCTTAAGCTCTATTGCTTTTTTAAGACTTGCTTCAGCTTCGTCAATTTTACTAAGTTTAAGCAGTATGTTACTCAAGTTATTATGAGCTTCAGGCAAATCAGGTTTTAACTCAATTGCTTTTTTATAACTTTTTTCAGCTTCATCTAATCCTTTTAACTCAATTGCTTTTTTATAACTTTTTTCAGCTTCTTCAATTTTACCCTCTTTATGTGAGGCAATTGCTTGTTGCAGTATTTGATTAACTGTTGGTTTCATTATAAATAAGATCTTATTATCTCTAAAGAAGAGAAGCAATGAGTGGACTAGAAGCCTTGACAGTCAACAACTTTAGAGTGGTTACAATAACAACAATACATTCATAATATAATTTCATAAAATAAATTATGAAATATCCAGTATTGGTTCCAAATATCTTTAATTATCCTTTCACATATGCAAGTGAAATTAAACTTCAGGTCGGTGATTATGTAAAAGTACCTTTTGGAAAATCAATTGTTACAGGAGTAGTTTGGAATGAGTTTGAAAAAACAAAAAATAAAAAATTTAAGATCAAAAAAATTCTTGAAAAAATTAATATTGAACCATTAAAACATGAGACAATAAATTTTTTAAATTTGTTTTCTGAATACAATTTAGTTCCTAAAGGTATGTGCCTGAAACTACATCTTTTGAGAGGAGAGGCTATAGGTTGTTTTGATAAAAAAGAATATGACAAGCACAACAAGCATGATAAAAGAATTGAGTATAATCTTTCTACTGAACAAAGCAAAATCTTAAAAGAAGTACTAAAAAATTCAAAAGATTTTAAGGTACATTTGCTTCAAGGGACAACGGGATCTGGAAAAACCATCGTATATTTTAATGCTATAGAAGATAAATTAAACAAAGATTTACAGGCATTAATATTACTTCCAGAAATAGGCTTGACAACAGAATTTGAAAAAAAATTCAAAGAATATTTTGGATTTGATGCTGCAGTATGGCATTCCGGGATAACGCCAAAAGGAAAAAAAATTATTTGGAGTGGACTTGCTGCAGGAAAAATAAAGGTAGTAATTGGTGCTAGATCTTCTTTATTTCTTCCTTTTAAAAAACTTGGAGTCATAATCGTAGATGAAGAACACGATCAGTCTTATAAACAAGACGAAGGCGTGACTTATAATGCCAGAGATATGGCAATAGCTAGAGCCAGTTTTGAAAATGTACCTATAAATTTAGTTACGGCCGTTCCTTCAATTGAAACTTATGCTAATATAAAAAATAATAAATATTCTTTTTCAAGATTGATTAACAGGTATAATAAAGCAAACTTACCTTCGCATCAAATAATTGATTTAAAAAAAAATAAATTATCTAAACAATCTTGGATATCTTCTGAAACAGTTAATAAAGTAAAAGAACATTTAAAGTTAGGGAATCAGATTCTTTTTTTTATTAATAGAAGGGGTTTTGCTCCATATGTTTTGTGTAAAAATTGCTTAAAAGTTTTTTCATGTCCACATTGTTCAATTAATATGGTTTATCACAAACATAAAAAAAATCTTCTTTGTCATTATTGCGGATTTAAATCATTACTAAATAGAAAATGTGAAAAAGAAAAATTATGTGATTTTATATTTAGTGGTCTAGGGGTAGAAAAAGTTTTTGAGGAAGCAAAATTATTATTTCCAAATGAAAAAATATCTATTTTTTCAAGCGATACTATGAATAAAGCTTCTTCTAAAAATATACTAGAAAAAATTTCAAAAGGTGAGATAAATATTTTAATAGGAACACAGTTAATTTCTAAAGGTTTTCATTTTCCAAATTTAAATTGTATAGTTATTTTAGATATTGATTTAACTTCTCAAGGTCATGATTTAAGAAGTGCAGAAAAGAATTTACAACTTTATCATCAATTATCTGGAAGAGCGGGAAGAACAGGTAAACCTGCTACAGTTTATTTTCAAACATATGATTTAAAATCAGAAGTTATAAATCAAATGACAAATGAAGATCCATTTATTTTTTTAAATAGAGAATTAGAATTAAGAAAGAAAAATAATTTACCACCTTTTGAAAGATTTATTTCTCTAATTTTGACCTCTTCAAATGAAAAAAAATTAGAAAAAGAGTCATTTAATTTAAAAGAATATTTATTGGGCATAATTAATGAAAAAGTTTTAGGACCCGTGGAAGCTCCAGTTTATAAAATTAAAAGAAAATATAGACAAAGAATATTAATTAGGGCAAAAAAAACTTCAAAAATTCAAAAAAATCTTAGAGATATACTGGATAAATATAAATTGCCTACAGGAATAAAACTAACAGTTGATGTTGATCCTATAAGCTTCAATTAACGCACTAAATTAGGGTATATTTTATAATCTGAGCCTTGAAGACTCATTACTGGTATGTTATTTAAGCGAAATTTTTAAAATATCTTCAAATAATGAGCAAAAATTGAGCGAAAACAATATTACATTCTCAACAAAAAATAGTTATTCAAAAGCTTTATTCGAATTAGCTTCTGAAAATAATTTAAATGAATTGTTAAAAAAATTTCTTGGTTTTATAGTTTCTAAAAGAAGATTCTTTTATATTGAAAAAATATTAAATGATTTTCTTACCATTTGTTCTAATGCTAGAGGTGAGATTCAGGCAGAGTTATCTGTAGTTAAAAATTTAAATGAAAGTGAAATTAATAATATTAAAGATGAACTGTCTATCACTTTTGGTTCAAATATAAAATTAAACCACAAATATGATTCAAGTTTAATTGGAGGTTTAATCTTAAAAGTTGGAAGTACAATGATTGATACTTCTATAAAAAATAAATTACAACAAATAGAAAAGAAAATGATAGAGGCATAAATGGAAATAAATCCGTCAGAAGTAACAAAAATATTAAAAGAACAAATAAAAAAATTTGGAGATAAGGTTGAAGTTTCAGAAGTTGGACAAGTTCTTTCAGTAGGAGATGGTATTGCTAGAATATATGGTTTGGATAATGTTCAAGCAGGGGAAATGGTGGAATTCTCGGATGGATCTAAAGGAATGGCTTTAAACTTAGAGAGTGATAACGTTGGTGTTGTAATTTTTGGTGATGACAAAGCTGTTAAAGAAGGTGAAATTGTAAAAAGAACAGGCGCTATAGTAGATACTCCAGTAGGTAAGGAGTTATTAGGTAGAGTTGTTGATGGACTAGGGAACCCAATAGATGGTAAGGGAGCTTTAGATAAAGGAGCTAATAGAACCAGAGTTGAAGTAAAAGCTCCAGGAATTATTCCACGTAAATCAGTTAGTGAACCAATGCAAACTGGACTTAAATCTATTGATAGTTTAGTTCCAATTGGAAGAGGTCAGAGAGAATTGATTATTGGTGATAGACAAACAGGTAAAACTGCAGTTGCCATTGATGCAATTATAAACCAAAAGAAAATAAATGAGTCTAATGATGAGAAACAAAAATTATACTGTGTTTACGTAGCAATAGGTCAAAAAAGATCTACAGTTAGACAAATTGAAAAAACTTTAGAAGAAGCAGGAGCTATGGAATATACAACTATTGTTGCTGCTACAGCTTCAGATGCAGCTCCTCTACAATTTTTGGCTCCTTATACTGGTTGTGCTATGGGAGAATATTTTAGAGATAACGGAATGCATGCATTAATTATATATGATGATCTTTCAAAACAAGCAGTTGCTTATAGACAAATGTCGCTTTTATTAAGAAGGCCTCCAGGAAGAGAAGCTTATCCAGGAGATGTATTTTATTTACATAGCAGATTACTTGAAAGAGCAGCCAAATTAAGTGATGAGCATGGAGGAGGATCATTGACAGCTCTACCAATAATCGAAACACAAGGTGGGGATGTTTCTGCATTTATACCTACAAATGTAATTTCAATTACGGATGGTCAAATCTTTTTGGAAACAGAATTGTTTAATCAGGGTATTAGACCAGCTATTAACGTAGGATTGTCGGTGTCCAGAGTTGGATCTTCTGCTCAAACAAAAGCAATGAAAAAAGTTTCTGGATCTATGAAACTTGAGCTTGCCCAATATAGAGAAATGGCAGCATTTGCTCAGTTTGGATCAGACTTAGATGCTTCTACTCAGAAACTATTAAATAGAGGTTCTAAATTAACTGAATTGCTAAAACAAAAACAATATTCACCCATGACTGTAGCCGAACAAGTAATTTCAATATTTTGCGGTGTTAAAGGTCATTTGGATGATATTGATCAAAAAAATATTGCTGAGTTTGAAAATAAAATTATAGAAAAATGTAAATCTGAAAAATCAGAAATTTTAGATTCAATAAAAAAATCAGGTAAACTTGAGGAAGATGTAGAAAAATCTTTAACCGAAGTTATTACTGAACTTAAAAAAAACTTTAGTTCTTAGATAAATGGCAAGTTTAGACGATTTAAAAAAAAGAATATCAAGTGTCAAATCTACCCAAAAGATTACCAAGGCAATGAAAATGGTTGCGGCAGCTAAGTTAAGAAGAGCACAGGAGAGTGCAGAAAAAGGAAGACCTTATTCAGACAAAATGAATAATATTATTCTTAATCTTTCAAATAGTATTTCAGATAAAGAACATTCTCCTAAATTACTTGCAGGCTCTGGTGAAGATAAAGTTCATTTATGTATAGTCATGACTTCCGACAGAGGTCTTTGTGGAGGATTTAATACTAATATAATTAAAAAAGCTAAATCGTATTTTCAAAAAATTTTAGACGAGGAGAAAAGTTTAAAAATTATTACTGTTGGATCAAAAGGTTACGATCAATTAAAAAGAATATATAAAGATAATATAATTGAAAAAATTTCTTTCAAAGATACTAAAAATGTTAATTATTTTGATGCTGATAAAGTAGGAAAAATCATTGTTGACAAATTTGAAAAAAAAGAATTTGATGTATGTACAATTTTTTATAACCAATTTAAAAACGTAATAACACAAATACCACAAGAACAACAAATTATTCCTTTAAAAGCTTCTGAGTCAGAGGGAAATTCATTTGAAGATAATTATGAATTTGAACCCGAAGAAGATGAAATTTTAAGCAATTTATTGCCTAAAAATATATCTACTCAGATTTTTAAAGCAATGTTAGAGAATTCAGCTAGCGAGCAAGGTTCAAGAATGAGTGCGATGGATAACGCAACCAGAAACGCAGGTGAAATGGTTGACAAGCTTACTATTGAGTATAATAGAAGTCGTCAAGCAGCAATTACTAAAGAACTAATTGAAATTATATCAGGAGCAGAAAGTTTATAATTATGAGAAAAGGAAAAATTACACAGATTATTGGAGCGGTAGTAGATGTAAAATTTGAAGGAGAATTACCTGAGATTTTGACAGCATTAGAATGTGACAATGGTGGAAATAGACTAGTTTTAGAGGTTGCCCAACATCTAGGCGAGTCAAACGTTAGAACAATTGCGATGGATGCTACAGAAGGTTTAAAAAGAGGTGACGAAGTAATAGATTCAGGGAACCCAATAAAAGTTCCTGTAGGACCTGAAACATTAGGAAGAATTATTAACGTGATAGGTGAGCCTATTGATGAAAAGGGTGAAGTTAAAACTAAAGAAAGATGGCCAATTCATAGACCAGCACCTCCTTTTACAGAACAATCAACGGAAACAGAAATTTTAGTAACAGGAATTAAAGTAGTAGATTTACTAGCTCCATATGCCAAAGGAGGAAAGGTTGGATTATTTGGAGGTGCTGGAGTTGGTAAAACAGTTATCATTATGGAATTAATTAACAATATTGCAAAAGCACACGGGGGATTTTCAGTTTTTGCAGGCGTAGGTGAAAGAACCAGAGAAGGAAATGATCTTTACCATGAAATGATCGATTCTGGAGTAATTAAACCAGAAGGCGCTGGATCAAAAGCTGCATTAGTTTATGGTCAAATGAATGAACCTCCAGGTGCAAGATCAAGAGTAGGTTTAACAGGTTTAACAGTAGCTGAATATTTTAGAGATCAAGAAGGTCAAGATGTTCTTTTCTTTGTAGACAATATTTTTAGATTTACTCAAGCTGGATCTGAGGTATCTGCATTACTAGGAAGAATCCCTTCTGCAGTTGGTTATCAACCAACACTAGCTACTGATATGGGTAATCTTCAAGAAAGGATTACAACTACAAATAAAGGATCAATTACATCTGTTCAAGCAATTTATGTACCTGCTGACGATTTGACTGATCCTGCGCCAGCAACATCATTTGCTCACCTAGATGCAACAACAGTATTATCTAGACAAATAGCAGAGATTGGAATTTATCCTGCTGTAGATCCGCTAGATTCAACATCTAGAATTTTAGATCCTAGAATAGTTGGAGATGAACATTACAGAGTTGCAAGAGAAGTTCAAAAAATTTTGCAAACATACAAATCTTTACAAGATATTATTGCTATCCTAGGCATGGATGAACTATCTGAAGAAGACAAATTAATTGTAGCAAGAGCTAGAAAAATTCAAAGATTTCTTTCTCAACCATTTTTTGTAGCCGAAGTCTTTACTGGTTCACCAGGAAAACTTGTAGATCTAGAATCTACCATTAAAGGATTTGATGCAATTTGTAAGGGTGAATATGATCATCTTCCAGAAGCAGCTTTTTATATGGTAGGCACAATCGAAGAAGTAGTTGAAAAAGCTGAAAAAATGGCTAAAGAAGCTGCCGCTTAATGAGCGAGGGTTTTAACATAGATATTGTAAATCCAGAAAAATCTTTTCTATCTAAAGAAAATGTATCAGAGGTGGTTATACCTGCATTTGAAGGAGAAATAGGAATTTTAAAAGATCATATTTCGATAATTTCATTTTTAAAACCTGGAATAATTAAGATTTTTGCTGGATCCGAGGAAGAAAACTTTTACGTTGAAGATGGAATAGTCGAATTTAAAGATAATTCTCTATCGATACTTACTAGTTTTATTTTCAATATTAAAAATGTGGATAAAAACCAAATTAACAATTCTATTGCAGAAGCTGAAAAGGAATTGTCAAATAATAATGAAATGGATGATCAAAAGAGATTTTTATTAAATCATAAAGTTGAAGTTTTAAAATCTTTAACTTTAAATTAGTCCAATATTTTCATTATTTCAGATTTAAGTTTTTTATATACTTCAAGTTTAAAATTCACTGCTATTTTAGTTAGATTTTCTAGGTCTATCCATTTCCAATCTAAAAACTCAGGGTGCTTAGTTTTTATATTAATCTCAGAATCATCCCCTATAAACCTCATAATAAACCATTTTTGCTTTTGACCTTTGTATTTACCTTTCCAAATAATACCAATTAAGTGATCAGGCAATATATAAGTTAAGTTTTCCTCAATTTCCTTAATAGGCTTTACACTAACAATGCTTGTTTCTTCTTTTAGTTCTCTTAATGCAGCGGTATAAAAATCTTTATCTTTGTCAACTCCACCTTGTGGCATTTGCCAAAAATTTTTAGGATTGTCTATTCTTTTTGCAACAAATATTTTATTTTCCTTATTTAATAAGACTATACCAATTCCACTTCTAAGTGGTAGTCTATGATACTTTTCTTTCATATCTAGCCGTTTAAAAGTTTAACAGCAAAATCTAATTGATTATCTGTTTCAGTATTAATTCTAAATTCGTCTGAACTTTCAGCAATTTCAATATCAGGCGATACCCCAACTTCAGATATTGATTTTCCTGATGGAAGATAATATTTTGATACCGTAAGTCTAATTGCACCATTATTTTTTAGTGGGATAATCGATTGGACCAATCCTTTTCCATAACTATTTTCGCCAATTAAAATTGCCCTTTTATGATCTTGTAGAGCTCCAGCAACAATCTCTGCAGCAGATGCAGATCCATAATTAATTAACACCACTATAATTCCTCCTTTTAATATATCACCTTTTCTTGCAAACCATTTTCTATTTTCATATTTCCTTTTACTTTTAGTGGATACTATTTCACCGTTATCCAAAAAAAAGTCTGAAATTTCTATTGCTTGTGAAAGAAGACCTCCAGGATTATTCCTTAAATCTAAAATATAATTTTCTACTTTTTTATTTCTTTTAAATTCTTTTATTTTATCTTTTATTTGATCACTGCTGTTTTCATTAAATGAAGTTAATCTTAGATATCCAGTTTTTTCGTCAATAATTTTAGATTTAACTGACGAAATTTCTATTATTTCTCTAGTAATATTAAAGATTAACGATTCCTTTTCTCCTATTCTTCTTACTGTAATTTCTATATCTGTACCAACCGGACCTCTCATTAGATCCACAGCTTCACTAAGAGATTTGCCTTGGACCTGTATATCATTTATTTTTACAATATAGTCGCCTGCCTTTACTCCAACATCAGCTGCTGGTGAATTATCTAATGGAGATATTACTTTAATTACCCCAGCTTCCATACCTACCTCAATGCCTAATCCGCCAAATTTTCCGCTCGTTTCTGTTTGCATACTTTTGTATAATTCAGGAGTCATATATGCCGAATAAGGATCTAGAGATTGAAGAGCACCATTAATAGCAGCATCCATAATTTCGCTCTGATTCACTTCTTCCACATATTCTTTATTAATTTTATCCAATACTTCGCTGAACAAATCTATTTTTTTATAAATATCTTCCTTATTTGCAGAATTACTTATATTTGTAAAAAAAAGAGAAAATAAAAACAAAATAAATAATTTATTGAAAATTTTTTTCATATAATAACTTTTTCTTTTGGAATTAATTCAGACCACATTTTCTCTAACTCATAAAACTTTCTTTTTTCTGGATTAAAAATATGAACAATTAAATCAATACCGTCTACAAGCTTCCAATCGTTACTATCTTTTCCTTCAATTTTACAATTATGAATGCCTTTTTTTTTAAAATATTCAAAAACTTGTTCAGACAACGCTTGAATATGTCTTGAAGATGTGCCACTTGCTATTATCATTTGATCAGCCATCGAAGACTTTCCTTCTAGATCTATAGAAATTATATCTAAAGCCTTATTTGAGTCTAGAATATTGATTATCTCTTTTTTAAGATTGGAAATTTTATCCATTGATTAATTTAACAGTATCAAATTTTTCTTAATTGAGAAGATGAA
>LUMJ01001146.1_pt1 | contig 17470 bp, 24 predicted proteins | sample 729631 | NCBI WGS metagenome assembly LUMJ01 (sample SAMN03860266, study PRJNA289734) | marine metagenome | biome: seawater column; feature: ocean; material: water; isolation source: Red Sea water column Station 22 - depth 500m | place: Saudi Arabia: Red Sea | collected 2011-10-15 | depth 500 m | reverse complement strand
TTCACCCAAAAATGATGTCCATAAAGGAGAAAGAGGACCTATTAACATTCCAGCAAACAAATATCCTATAATCAATGGTTGACGAATTTTAAAAAATGCAAGTGTTACTATTGCTGCTAAGATCATTATAATCGCTAGATCAGTTACAAAAGATTCATGGGGTAGCTGTAAAGGATTAATTCTATCAACAAAATTAGATATATTTTCACTCATAGTAGACTGAACTGTATCTTGAGATTGAATTTGTAAAAAAAAATCTTTCACCTATTAATTTAATATTTGGTTCTTAAAAGTGATCTATGCTCTATTGCCTAAATAATTTGATTTTTTACACATCTATATGGTAATCTTATAATGACCATATTATTAATAGTACGGTACCATACCGTAATATATGATTCAATGTGAATACTGTTCGAGAAATTTTGTAGAAAGCATGAACGGTCTAGCTGAAAAAACATTTCATGAGTTACTACATGCACCAAAAATTGTCAATCAGTAAAGCCTAACTCTTTTATTTTATTTTATCGAGCTTTTTAACAATATCAAATCATATTTAGATATAATGTGTGATAAAACAGATAGTAAAAAAATTCCAGATATTTCCCCACTTTTAAAGAATCTTGATAATATAAAATCTGAATTTGTAACCCTCAGGGAATATGTAGGTAGTAGTGCTGATGAATTAGAAGAAAAAATTTCTGGCGTGATAGAGATGTTAGACAGATCTAATGCATCTTCTGCCGAGTTTCATAAGAAAGCAGACTCGATTATCCAAGAATTACAAAAAATAAGAAATGCTGCGAATAAGGCATCAAGTACTACCTCAAAAGAAGTTATTGGTTTATTGAAATTATCAGAATACCAATCAAACATACGTATGCAGGCTGAATCAAAATATGGTTCACTGCAAGATATAGAAAAAATGGCGGAACAAACGGCGGAAATTGTTAATGTTTTTGACAAATTATCTATTGAATCAGAAAATAAAATTCCGCTACCACATGAGGTTAGACAGTGGGCTATAAACACTATTATTGATTGCGCTGATAGGTGGGAAATCAGATTTGCTGATGTATTTAATAGGTTGCTAGAATCATTGGGTAAAAATTTACTAAAGGAATCTATAAGGATACAACAAGTTAGAGATATTTTTGGTACTAGGGCAGTTGATCAAATTAAAAATGAATTAGATCTATCTTAGACGCCTTGTGACTTGTCAAAGGACTCCAAACGTTGTTTTTTCCTTTTAAGAATGGCAAATATTCCAATTATTGCAGCAATCCAGAGACATGCAAAAAGGATATTCGAAACACTTGCATACATGTATGGGATTATGTCCATCATATTTTCCTGCATTATCTCTGCCCGGAGGCTAATATCCATCATTCCTGTATGAAACGCTGAGCTATCCCTAGGAACAGCTGAAATTTTTTCAGCGCTCACAGCCATAACATCCAAGTCAGCCTGAATTCTTGCAAAGTTAGTAGTCTCAGTTGGGAATATCCATACAGCATTTCCCTCAGTAGGAATAAAACCCTTGATTACGTTAATGTCTGCTATGATGGTTTTTGGTTCAGAACTTGCCATAATCCTATCGAACAGTCCTATTGATTGATCCATAGGATAAACATCATTTTGATAACCAGCGTATGATGTATACGCACCAAAACAAATTATTGCTACTATTCCAGCCATTGCAAGTTTATGTACGATATCAACCATCTTTTCCTCTTTTGTTTTAGTATAAGCAATTTTTGAATCACCTCTTTTAAATCTTGTATGCGATAAACTCAAACAAGCAATATACAAGAATCCTACTGTCTGCAAAGCAATTATTGGAACCCATATAGGATTTCCTGAGTAAATTGCAATGAAAATCCCTAGAATACCATAAACGCCAAAGAAAAGCTCTAGCAACGTAGTTTGAGAGAATGGTAGACTGTAAGCTTTGGCTCTCCAATCATCCGTGTTTTTAACAATACCATATTTTGGAGTGCGTAGAAATTCATTCTTCTTTCCTAATACCGCATCTAACACAGCCACAGTATTGTTAACCGACATTCCTATAGAATAAACTATCAGATATGGCATGGTCTTTGCCTTTTCTTTCCAATTCTTGTCATACATGTTATGAATTATGTACAAGTATGCTCCTGGTCCCATAGCAAAATACGTTGCAAGTGTAACCACCGGTAGAAAGCTAACAACATATAGATTCACTTGAGACGCTAAAAGAATTGGAAGTGTAAGAAACTGGATCAGCATTAATGGGAATACAATGTGACGAGTAAGCTGCACGAAAGCCTGGAGTTTTGCATCAAATGCAATTTTTCGCTTAGCTAGAATCCCACCGAGAAGTTTCAGAGCACATTGAATAGAGCCCTTTGCCCATCGGAATTGTTGTCTTTTCGCACCATTCATCTGCACTGGAAGTTCTGCATTAACAACTATGTCTGGCACGAAAAGACATTTCCAGCCCTTCATCTGCGCTCTATAACTCAAATCCAAGTCTTCAACAAGGGTTGCAGTATGCCACCCTCCAGAATCCTCTATGCATTTTTTTCTCCAAATCCCAGCAGTTCCGTTAAAATTCATGAATAGGTGAGAATTACTTTTTGCTCTTTGTTCAACTAAGAAATGAAAGTCTAAACTTAATGCTTGGGCCTGTGTTAAGGCTGAATAATTTTCGTTCACATGTCCCCATCTACACTGAACAAGTCCTATGTTTGGCTTCGTAAAATAAGGAATTGTTTTTTTCAAATACCATTTTGGTGGAATAAAGTCAGCGTCAAAAATAGCAACAAATTCACTCTTTGTATATTTCATAGCATATTTTAGCGCTCCAGCTTTGTATCCAGCCCTAGTACCGCGTCTAATATGAGAAATGTCAAAGCCTCTACTCTTGTAATTGTGTACAATAGACGCTACTTGTTCTGTAGTATCGTCATCAGAATCATCTAGGACCATAATACGCATTTTTTCTTTTGGATAATCAAGCTCACAAACAGAATTTATCAGACGCTTGGTTACATATTTTTCATTATAAATCGGAAGGTGAATTGTAACAGTTGGTTCGCCCATTATCGAAATATCTAGGTTTTCCTTTCTACGTCCAGAAAGGAATGCTAAATAATAAAAATTACACGTATATGCAATTATGATGATCGCACAAGCTATGAAAATATCAAAAATAAACCCAGTAAAAGGATTAGGTGTTAATGGTTCCATCTTACAATATTGTCAAAATAATATACAATATTAACAGTTACGGAATTTTCTACTAAAATTAGAGTTTAATCCATTGGATAAATCTTGATTGCCTGCGGTGGGCAAACACCCTCACATGCAAGGCAGAATATGCAATCCGGCTCGTTAATTTGGAGTGGTTTTTTTGTAGATGCCACATTCCCAGGAAAGTCAAAGAATTCATAAACAGCCACAGGGCATGCGTCAATGCAGGCTCCATCTCCTATACAAATGTCGAAGTCTACAGAACAAAACTCACCCCAAACACCCATGACCTTATTATCAGTACCTTCACGTCCCCAAGTTTGAATCATATTACCTGTTTTGGTTTTGAATGGTGCAGAAGAATTCATTTTATCTTTATATTCAATATCAATTGGTCCTGGAACTGCCTCCTCTCCGTCTCTCACTATTACCTGTTTTTTGCCTTCAACTGCTGGCTTAGGTTTCTCCACCTTAGCTATTGGTTTTGCATCCGGTACAATCTGTGCCAAAGGTGTTAATTCTTCTAACCTTACCAATGATCTGTCTTCAGATATTTTTTCAATTTTCATAAGAGACTCAATCATCTTATCAGAAAGTATAGTGTTTCGTAGAAGTGTGTCAATAATCATTTTTGCAAAATGATCAGCTTTTTTCCTATAATCTTGTACCCATTGAGGCGCACCAAATTTTTCAACTGGATAAATTTGATAAATAACATCAATCACTTCTCCTGTTACAATTTCAACAGTAACGCTAAGTTCTACCTGTTCGTATCCATCAGCGTCTGGATCAGGTATATTTTCTTCTGTCCATCTATAAGTTACATAGATCCTGTCAGCATACGAATCCATCTCAAATGTCTTTTTCATTCCTTCAAGAATGGATTTTATTTCAGCTGGATCTTCAAGTTTTATTGGTATTCTATACAAGCCAAGTTTGTATCCATGCATCGGATAAACTCCCCGTTTAGCGGTAGGAGACTCCATTGTGTAAACTCTGTCCTTAAGAAGCAGTGACATAGTTTACTTGGGTATAAAATTAGTTAAAAATCTTTGTTCCTGAATTCATGAGCCTTTTACTAAAAAATTAAATTTTTAAGAAGCATTTTCAAAAGAGATCGGCTTGAAAATCAACAAAATTGCCATAGTTAGTAAATTTGGATCAAAAGAATCTGAAAAGGCAGCCGCAAAAATAGCAAAAAAATTACTAAAGTCAAAATCTCAAATCTTCACTATTGCACCAGTATCTGTCGAAGGGGCAAAAAAAGTACGTTCCTTAGATGACTTGAAAAGAATAAAACTTGATCTTGCTATAACGTTAGGCGGTGATGGAACCACTCTACGTACATTCAGAAATCTTGAAAACGAAACTCCTCTTTTAGCAATCAATGTTGGTGGTAACAGAGGAATCTTATCAGAAATAACTTTAAGTGAAATTGACAAAGCTATCCAACACATAAGGAAAAACGAAATATGGATTGATAAAAGAACAAGAGTAACAGCCTCTTGTAATAATCAGACATTTCAACCTGCGTTAAATGAAATATATGTTAATAGAAAAAATTTAACAAAAACAGCAGAATTTGAAATAAAATTCCAAAATGATACAGTAAAACAAAAGATGGATGGCGTTATCATTTCAACACCTAGTGGTTCAACTGGTCACTCTTTATCAATTGGTGGACCTGTGCTTCATGAGAGTTTGGATGTACTGATAATCACTCCAGTTGCACCTGTTCATAGATTACCTTCTATAGTTGTTCCCGACGAAAAAATTGAGATAACATGTTCGCATGATTGTAACATAGTAATGGACGCCCAAGTAATCAAGTCAGCTGGCTTCGGAGAACTTGTAACTATAAAAAAATTCAAAAAGCAAGCAGTTTTTGTTAGGCTGAAAAAGAAAGGTCTGAGACAGATGAACAAACTTGGTTTTTAGAGTCCTTGATTCTAGTGCATTTTATGCGGGAATTCCGTTTAGTTCAAATAAATCTAGTTATATCACGCCACTTGTATATGAAGAAATTGAACACATCAAAAAAGATCATGATGCAGTTCAGATTTTAATTGAGACAAAAAGATTAACAGTTTGTGATCCCGAGTCTCTATTTACAATTGCCGTAAATGATGCTGCAAAAAAATCAGGTGATTTTCCTAATCTTTCACTGGAAGATATATCTACTATCGCATTAAGTCTTCAGTTAAATGCGGAACTTATCACTGATGATTTTGCGGTTTCAAATGTAGCAAAAAATCTCAACATAAAAGTTATTCCTGTGATGACAAATGGAATAAAAAATATTGTAACTTGGGTATATTATTGTCCGGGGTGTAAAAGAAACTTTTCTAAAACAACGGAATGCCCAAATTGTGGAAATATGTTAAAAAGAAAGCCCCACAGAAATTAATTTAAGAATCGTGAAGTGTTTTTTGACTGGTTTTTTTCAGATGTTTGCTTCTTACCTGCAACATTTTTTTTATCTTTTTTGCTCTCGCTTCACCAAGACCGATAATTTTTGAAAGTTCAATGGTTGAAGCACTAAATACCTTCAGCGGAGTTCCAAATTTTTCTAACATCCGTGTAGCGGTTTTTTCTCCTACTCCGGGTAAGCTACATAACACAGATAATTGCTGCTTTTGAAGGTCATCAGATTTTCTAATTTTTTTTATGAACGGGCCTTTAGTTACGTCTTTTCTTGAACACATAGAAACATTGCTACGGATGAAACAGCGCCATAAAACACGAATGGATTTTCTATTAATTCTTCAATTTCATCTATGTCACCCTCAATTATTATAATTGGAAATTGAAAATTTTCTTTCATTCTATTACATTGATCAAATAAACGCCCATCAAAAACCGATGAAACTAAATCAGAAATACTTTTTCTTTCAACTATAGTTTCTGGGGCGACAATATAATCACCTACAGGCAGCATTTTTATTTCTAAATTTATACCAATACCATTTAGAAGATCTGGTATGCCACTTTTTTTCTCTCTTTCATCTACTATTATGCGTAACTTGCTTAGATTCACAAAATAATACTAGTTTCTTTTGTTAATATTTTCTTAGGAAGTTTACCCACTTGGGGATTGCTGTGTGCCTCCAGCAGACTGTTTTTTTATCATTTCTTGAATTTTTGTCTCTAGTTCTTTCAGGCTAGTTTTCAATCTTTCCTCTTGTTTCGCTAGAAGGGAAGCTTTTGTTTTTGATAATTCCTTTTTTTCCTCAAGTTCTTCAACAAGATCTTTTTTGTTTGATTTTATCAGTATGGTTCCAGCATGTTTGAAAACTGCGTCACCATCGTTTGTTTTATTTAGTTCTTCCAATGCCTTTTCTGTTTCCAGTTGTTCTAATTCTAATTGCTGTTTTTGTGCAAGAATCATCTGAAGGTTTTGTTGTGTTTGTTGAAGTTTAGCTATCTGCTCTTGAACCACAGGAGGAATTTGTTGATTTTGTGACATAAAACACTTACAATTCTAGATTAATTATATATTTAGTGATTCTATTGAATCGTAGCTTGCCTGAATAAGGCGAAGACAAGAATTGATGTTAGCACGCATATGTGCCAATTGGTTTGATTCAATCAGTATTGTGATTTTTTCATTACAAAACATGTCTGTTTTTGTTGGATTTTCAGGGTAGAATTTATTATCTATATTGATCGAGTTAAAAACCGCTTTTGTTTTTTCTTCTGCGTCTATTTCTATTTTAGTATTAAAGATTAACGTCATAGGCAGAACCCGCTATCTTATATCCACATTTCTTACAACCCCATATTCCCACAGCATGTCGGCTAAATTGAAGAGAACCACAATCAGGACACCTTCTGCTTGCTTTCAGAGTTTTGTGAATCTGGGTAAACTGCTTTCTAGGTTTTATGCCATATCTTGCGCCAAGACCCTTAAGTGATACTTTCTTTTTTGCCAACTTATTGATTAACTTCTGTTGCTTGTTTTATAATTTCTCTGATTTTTGAACCTGTTGAAATTGATAGTTCTGAGCATTTTACAAGTTGTTCAAAGGTAAATCCAGCACTGCCACCCTTTTGAAGTGCCACAATATTTCCGTCAGAGTTAGTTGTGATTGTTATTCGTGCATCCATACAACCCCATTCATCAAGATTTGGATCAATCATGATGAATTCACCAATACGACCCATGGTAATTGATATTGGAATAGTAGTAATTGGTGCATCTAATGTCTCACCATCAACTATGGCTGGCTTGTCATTTTTCATTTCCCATTTTGGAATCTTTGACGTCATAACTGCAGCGACAGAAGCATATGAACAAGCATCAAACAAGTTACCATCATGGTCAGTTACTACATTATCAGCGAACAGACCAATGACAGACTTGTCTTCTTCTAAAACCATCTGAGATAAATCAATCATACCACTTTCCCGAATTCCTCTATCAACCACCCTTGCAAGCTCTATCACATCAGGAGTAGGTGGACCTGTTTCTGCACTTGGATGAGCTAGTGGAAGAATTTCTGCTGTACAAATAAAGATTCCCTTATCACCCATATCAGGAAAAGGTTTGTCTGGTTGAATTTTGACTCCGCATACAATCTCAGTATCACCCAATCTAGCTCGTGCAGAACCATTAGCATTTGGTACAACGCCAGTATCAATAGATAATGGTCTTACTTCATCTAAACCACGACCATCAATTCTCTTGCCTTCTTGGAGTAAATCTAGAATTTTAGATCTTTTTAGTTTGTCTACAATTGATAGTTCTACCATTAACTATTACCACCTGATGAAAAATATTTTTCACGTAACGAGCTTTTCTGTATTTCATATACTTGTTTACAGCCATCTATACCAATCTCAATACATTTTTTAAATTCATCTGCAGTCAGAACACCATCTAATTGCAAAAGAGTAATTTGACCAAGATTCGGCATATATCCAATTGGCATGTCAGCTTGACCCGCCTGGTCTTCTTCGTTATTGACATCAAGTATTAAAGTATCAGCAGCTTTTCCTGCAGCACAAGCACATACTAAATCTCGCATTGGAATCCCAGCATCAGCTAATGCAACCGATGCTGCATCTAATGCAGCACATCTAGTTCCACCATCAGCCTGTAATATTTCAAGATAAACATCAACTGCGGTTCGAGGAAATTTTTCAAGTATTACAGCGGGTTCTAATGCTTCCTTTACAACTTTACTAATCTCAATTTCTCGTCGTGACGGTGCTGGGTTTTTTCTTTCAGTAACAGAAAAAGGTTCCATATGATATCTAACTCTTAAAATCCCAGTATCTGGATTTGACATGTGTTTAGGATGAACATCTCTTGGACCAAAAACTCCAGCAAGAATTTTGTTTCCACCAAATTCAATATATGCAGATCCGTCAGCGTTTTTTAAAACTCCTGTTTTTATAGAAACCTTTCTTGTTTCATTTACTTTACGCCCATCACACCTAATCCCATTGTCATCCAGTAATACTACGTCTGTTTTTCTTCCACCCATTAATTATACACCGTTAGATCCTAACATTTTTTTCACTCATAGAACCATGTTTTCCTATCAGACGTGGAATTTTTGTAGGTGAGATTTTGATTAATTCTCCAGAGTCAATCTTTCCCAAGTTCTGACCTGCAATAGATAACAATGGTTCACGAGTTCTATCACAATTAGCGATTCTTGCTAAAATAAGATCAGATTTATCAAGCCTTGTTTTCATGTCAATTAGATTAGTATTAGAACCTCTACCAAACACATCTTTAGCTAAAAGCATTCCTTCATAACACGAATTGATATCTGCAAACCATGAATTACCATGAATATATTTAATCTTCCCAATTACCAAGTCATCAATTTTTGGTAGATAAATCCCAGTTAATGAGATTACTCTAACACTATCATAAGAAACATCAGACAATCCAATAGCAGTAGCTAAAATTCGCTTTCCCTCTAATGTAACGTTTTCACGTAGCCTAAGTGGTGCGGTAGTAATTACATCACCTGGAAGAACATAACGTTTTTTCTTATCTAAATTTTTCAATTTTTTTCATCCAAAATATTTTGAATACATTCTTCAAGATTAGTATCATCTAATGTTTTATCCATCATTTTAATCAATGCAATGGCTTTTTTTAAATCGACATCATTATCAGATTTCAAAATGATTAACCCTCATAGAACCATGTTTTCCTATCAGACGTGGAATTTTTGTAGGTGAGATTTTGATTAATTCTCCAGAGTCAATCTTTCCCAAGTTCTGACCTGCAATAGTAATCAAAGGGTCTCTTGTATCACCTGCATTTACAATTCTTGCAGCTATAATGTCACCTACACCAAGCTTTAAGGAAAGATCATCATTAGCAGGCGAATAATCTCTTCCAAAGATATCACTTGCTGGAAGCATGGATGAATAGTAAGAATTTATGTCTACTTCCCATGATAATGAGCTATGTGATATGACTTTCCCAATAACAAAATTATCAATTTCAGGAATGTAAAATCCAGTCAAAGGAATAACATTGACTCGGTTATCTTCTATCTCACAAAATCCAATTGCAGTAGACATAATCTTATCACCTTCAAGTATCACATTTTGTTCTGGAGTGTAGGAACCAGTGACAATGATATCACCAGGTATTACAAATTCGTTTTGGATCATTTCAGCATCTCAACAAAGGCAGTGCCTTTAGTTATAGCACCTAACCTATCAATCACATTTGGTCTTGCTGCAGCTGGTATTTCTAGTATCGCTTTCAAGGACCCGTTTGGTTGCCAATCTTCTTTTTTCAAAACGCCTGTTGACTTTAAGACGGAATAAGATTGTGCAACATACTGAGCTGGGATAGAAATTTCTAATAAAAGATTTTCAGATTTTAATGGGATGATTGAACGTAAATTCTCAATAATATCTTTGACTTGTTCTTCCACTCTTTTAAATGGATCAATGCTAACACTAGCTTCCTTCAAAGCCTGCTCAACTCTAAGTGGGGGGTGAGGTAAATGAGAACGTGGATCAACAAAAGTCTTAGTAATAAATGTGATTAACTGTTTACGTTTTTCTATAGTCATCTTCCGACGCTGCTCAGTAGTTAGGTTAAGATCTCCTTTCTGTAAGATTTTTTCGGCAATAGTTAATGCATCTTCTGTTTTAAACGCCTTCTGTAATTTTTCAGATGAGGCTCTAGTACCCTTACTTGAATCCGAATAGATTTCATCAGATACTAGAACAGATGCTATTTCTTTTATTTTCCCAAGTTTATAATCAAGAGCTGAATCAGGTTTAACCAATATCTCAAATTTGTTACCCTCAAACGTGTATTTTACCACAGTAAGCTTCACAGTCATGTTGATAACAATTTGTGACATGAATATTTATCTATAGTTTACACCAGCTAGATTTTTATTTGGATTTTTGGATTTTTTAATAAGATTTGTATTCTATTAAAGTTCTTAATGATGATGATAAAAAAATTTCTATCAGGCTAAAAGGTGTTTCGTTACAATATGCTAATGCATTAAGAAGAATTTGTTTGAATGGTGTTCCAGTTTTTGCCATAGACACCGTAGATATGATAGAAAATTCGTCTGTTATAGCGGACGAGGATATTAGCCATAGACTTGGTATGATTCCACTTAAAACAGAACTTTCAAGTTTTAATGAATCAGATTCCAGAGTTATGCTTGTCCTTGATTCTGGTGATATACAATCTCCTAGAACAATTACCACTGCTGAGCTTTCATCACAGGATGAAGTAGTAAAGCCAATTTCTGATAAAATCCCAATTGCGTATTTAGCACCTGGACAACGAGTTAGGCTTGAAGCATATGCTAGACTTGGGAGAGGTACTGAACATGCTAAGTGGAATTCAGCTAACATCTCAGTACTAACAAACACTGACAAGGAAGATGAGCATGTTTTAACTGTGGAAACTACTGGTGCGCTTAAACCAAGTGAGATTATTCTAACTGGTATTGATGAACTTTCTAAACGATTAGAAGAATTTAAAGAAAATCTTGGTAACTTGAAATAATAATGATCATACTGTTATATTTGGGCTACAGAGGGCGTTAATCTAATGATAAATCGAGCAGTCTTATCTTTAGTCAAGGAACTTAAACAAGCCTCAAAGAAAAATAAAGCTCCGCTTTGGGCCAAACTTGCAAACCTTGCTTTAAAACCATCTTCATCAATGCGAGTTGTAAACTTGACAAGAATAGATAAGGTTACAAAAAATGATGACGTTCTCATTGTACCTGGAAAAGTACTTGGAACTGGAAATATATCTCATAAAATCACTCTTTGTTCATTTTCTATCTCCACAACAGCTGCAAAGAAGATAATTAAATCTGGAGGAAAAATAATAAGATCATCTGATATGATTCAAAAATATCCAACACAAAAGCTAAACCTGCTGCAAAAGCTAAACCTGCTGCAAAAGCTAAACCTGCTGCAAAAGCTAAACCTGCTGCAAAAGCTAAACTAGTTGACAAAACTAGTACGCCTATTGTTGTGGATGGAACAAACCATATTGCTGGAAGGCTTTCTTCAAATGTTGCAAAATTACTACTTCAAGGAAATAGAGTCACAATAATAAATTCTGATAAAATAATGATTAGTGGAGAAAAAAATTCTATTGTTGGTGAATACAAAGATTTTCTTAGAATTGCAAGTATTTTACATCCAAAACATGGTCCATTTCATCCTCGTAGACCGGATACTATAATCAGTAGAATGATACGAGGTATGTTGCCAAGGAAAAAACCATCAGGTAAGGAAGCTCTTAAAAGGTTAAGAGCTTATGTTGGTGCTCCAAAAGAATTAAAAACATTCAAAAAAATACAGTTTGAAAAGGCAAGGATTAGAAAATCAAGTGCATATTATGTGAGCATGAGTGAACTTAGTAAAAACGTAGGGTGGAATTAATGGCTAGAGATGAAATTTATTTTGCAACAAGAAAAACTGCCAAAGCACATGTATACATTACTAAAGGTAATGGTAAAATTAGAATAAACAACGTACCGATTGAAATGTTTCAACCAAAAATTGCTCAAGAGGTGATTTTAATCCCTATTGAAATTTCCGAAGATTTGAGAAATAAAGTGAATATTTCAGTCAGAGTTAGAGGTGGTGGTTTTATGGGTCAAGCATATGCATCTGCTTCAGGTATATCACGTGCATTAATAGGATGGACTAAAAACAAAAAAGATGTTAAGGAACACCCATTTACAAAATCTCAGAGAAATATTCTCAAAACGAAGATTGATGAATTTGATAGATATCTCATAAAAGGTGATGCGAGAAGAAAAGAACCAAAGAAATTTGGTGGACCAGGCGCTAGAACAAGAAAGCAAAAATCATACCGTTAGAGGATGAAAGACATGATTTGTATTATGGTTTGTATTTAAATAGACCGCCAGCTTCGATTATTTTTCTAATAAGATCTGGAAATGGTTTCATAGTATATTTTTGATTCTTTGTGAGATTTTTTATCTCATTTTTTGCCGTGTCTATTTCTAATTCATCTTTTTCTGAAATGCTAGCATAAGTCTTTTCATCAATTTCAATTGGAAGTAAATATGCACCATCAACTGAATTTCTATAAAAAATTCTTGCAAATGACAGCGCTAAAACTGCCTGTATTCCACAAGCACTAATTGCAATTGGTGCATGTTCACGTGAAGAACCACAACCAAAGTTCTTTCCGGTTACAATTATGTTAGCTTCCTTCGCCTTGGAATGAAAATTTGGATCCATTCCTTCCATTGCATGTTCTCCAAGCTCTGCGTAATCATGTAATTTGAGATATTGACCAGGCAGAATTACATCCGTATCTATATTATCTTGTTCGTACTTGATGACTCGTCCTTTCATTACAAATCCCTTGGATCAGTCAATTTACCTGTTACTGCTGAAGCAGCAGCAACTAATGGCGATGTAAGATATGTCTTAGAATCAATATGTCCCATTCTTCCAGGAAAATTACGATTAGTGGTACTAACACAAACTTCATCTTTTGCTAATACACCCATATGTGCGCCACAACATGCCCCACAGGTTGGAGCACCTATTACTGCTCCAGCATCCAAGAAAATTTTATCTAGTCCATTTTCAGCAGCTTTTTTATAAATAGATATTGCTGCTGGAACAACTTCTGTTCTAACTTTTACTTTTCTACCCTTGAGAATTTTTGCTACAGCTTCTAAATCCTCATATTTTGCGCCAGTGCACGAACCAATGTAAGATTTATCAATTTCAATACCAGTTGTTTCCTGAACTACTGAAACGTTTTGTGGAGAAAATGGTTTTGCGACAAGTGGTTCAAGTTCTGACACATCGTATTCGAATGTTTTTTCATATTCAGCTCCATCATCGTCATACACAGCATTATACTCAGTCACACCTCGCTCAGCCAAATAGTCAAAAACTTTCTGATCTGGCTCAATTATTCCATTTTTTGCACCGGCTTCTGTGGTCATATTTGTTAGCGTTAAACGTGATTCCACAGACATCTCAGAAATTCCATCACCAGCAAACTGCATTGCGTAACCAGCACCTCCCTCAGTAGTAATATCACCAATAATTTTCAAGATCAAATCCTTTGCCATAACATGTTCAGATAATTTCCCAGTAATTTTGAAATACAAAGTTTCAGGAACTTTGAACCAAAGATTTCCATTTAATAACACATAAGCCACATCGGTATGACCTAAACCACACGCAAATGCTCCTAATGCACCAGTTGTATTTGTATGAGAATCACCTCCAATGTATAGCTCACCAGGTGATACAAGACCCTCTTCATGTGACAAAGTATGACATATACCATATTGACCTAAACCGTATTTGAAGTGCTTTTTTATTCCAAACTGGTTTGTAAATTTGGAAAGTTTGGATATGTTTTCAGCAGATATTTTTTCAGCTGAAGGCACAAAATGATCTTCAGCGACCCATACCATGGAAGGATCAAAAAGCTTCTCAACTTTTACCACGCCATCTTTTTCCAATTTTTCAAATGTCTTAATTACTCCAGGTCCTGAAACATCATGAAGCATTACTTTATCAACATTCGCAAATACTACATCCCCTGGTTCAAGGTTTTCACTACCAGAAGCCCTAGCAAGAATTTTTTCTGTGATATTCATACTCGAAATCGCCTTTCTTTAGATTAAAACCTTTTCAGAATAATAAAAAGGGAGCAGGTTAAAAATTCATTGTGGCTTTGGAAGTACTCCCAATAAAAGCGGTGAGAAAACAGGGTAAATTTGATCTATACGTAGAACTTAAAAAATTAGTCAGAAAAAATGGTATTTTACTTAAGGAAGGTGATGTTATAGTAATCTCAAGCAAGTATATTTCCAACTCACAAGGCAGAATAGTGAATCATGATTCTATTAAACCATCTAAAAAGGCAAACGAATTAACAAAAAAATTTTCAATTAATAAAGAATTAAGTGAGGTGATAATTCGAGAATCTGACTTTGTCTTTGGAGGTGTTACTGGATTTGTTATCACATCATCGGATAATATCATGGCACCAAATGCTGGTATTGACAAATCAAATTCTCAGGATGAGCTGATTTTATATCCATATGAACCGTATTTAGTTGCGGAACAAATTAAAAGAAAATTCTTTTTGGATTATAGCATTCATGTTGGTGTTATAATAACTGATAGTAGATTAATGCCGGCAAGAGTGGGTACAACCGGTGTTGCTATCGCTTGCTCAGGAATTGAACCTGTTTTAGATCGACGAGGCACTAAAGATCTTGATGGTAACGCATTGAAAGTTACATTTCAGGCTATTGCTGATAATTTAGCATCCATTGCAAATCACAAAATGGGAGAAGGTGATGAAACATTACCTGTTGCAATAATCAGGGATTCGGGTGCAAAAATAACTGACAGAAAGATAGATCCAAAAGAGATGACCGTTTCACATGATCAATGTGTTTATGTTAGAGGTTTAAAAAACTGGAATCATATATAAAAAGTAGTAATAGATGTTATATTGGTTTTAAATATAGGAAATTTTGAGAAAAAATATGGTGGAATATCTTACAAAATATCCAAAGACTGTTTCTTTTCTTGATGTAGTTTGTGGCAGTCTAAAAGGAATGGTCAACATAGATGGTAGCTCTTGTGTTGAACAACTACATGTTGTGGTAAAAAAAAATGCGGATGAACTATTTAGGATATTCTCACAGGAAGGTTTTACAAAGATTAAGTTCGAACACAAACAACCTTTTCAAATTGGTCATGGTCTTTCACTGAAACTTAAAAAACCTTGGGAAATGCATGTTAGATTTGTTAAATTAAAAAAAGAACTTGTAGCTATACATGCAGAGGTAGAAGTTTCTCGAGATTATCTTCAGCACTTGTTTGGGCAACGAACACCGGTAGTGTATGAAATAGAAAACTTGCTTAAAAAATACCAAATTGAGTACAAAGTTTGGAATAGTAGAATCAAAAAATATGTTCAAACCGTATTTAGTAATTATAAGATCAAATTGGTAACTCCAAATATACCCGTATTTGCATGGAAACCCATGTTATTTGTTATCTCCACTGTAGGACTGATGTATCTTTGGAAGTACCTAGATACAGTTTATTGAATTCAAAAAAAAATCAGGCTTTTAACCTTTAATTATAAATTTCTAGTTTGGAAATTATTGGTTGATAATATATCAATAATGCAATTAAGATTTTATGGAATCTCACCATGGGAAATGGAGGTAATTCATGGTTTATTCAGCAATAAATTTAGGATAAGTCAGGAAGAAACTGAGGAGGTTAATTCTGATTTTGTTAGTGGATTGACAATTATAATACCAATACAATTTAGTGAAGAATTTTTCAAGTGGTTTGGATTTAAGACATGGGAGAAAGTAAAATCAATATTGAAAGAAATGAAAAGGCGTCGTGGTAGAGGAAAAGCTATCATAACTGAGATTGTCTTTACTGGTAATCCAAATGTCCGATTTGTTGCAGATTTAAATCAGTCACACCTCTTTAACAACTCAATAGAAAAAATTGACTTTATGTTGGAATTACTTCCTTACCATCTGAATGAAGATGGTATTCCAAAAAATCTTTCTGAGGTAATCTACAAATTTGATACTGATGCTAGTAAATGGAGATTGAATGTGGCGATGGTTGGGGATAAAAAATTTATCACTACCAAAAAAGGTTGGCAAATCATTCCTTGATATCTTTTTCTAGTGGTTCAACTAATGAATGAAGTTCTTTGTATTTTGTTTCTAAAAACTCTAATGCTTCGGATAGTTTTTTTGTCTTACCATACTTGTATCTAACCATTTCACGATGATGCCAAAAGTTTTTTTTGTTTCCTATTGAAATTGTTGTAAAGTAATCTGGTCCTTTAATCGCATCCGGTATTTTCATATCATATGGAAATAAAAAATCAGCAATAAACCACTCATCACCGTCAGGATAATCTGAACCTGTTTCAATATCAAAAAAAACATGAAGCAAATGGGATTGCATAAGACCTTCACCGGAAATAGTAGGGTGTTTTATGTTTGTTTTTTTAAAATCTAGATTCACGAGCTCCTCTTCAAAAAAACCCTTAATGATAGATTTTCGGAAAATTTTGTTGACTTGAATTATGTTCAAAGATAGTGTTATTATTCGTGTAACTTGCTAATAACTAATTTGGAGATTATTTAGTAAAATATCTAAACTCTTAAAGAATCTAGGAGTTTTGAAATATCTGTTGTAGGTTTCCCGTTCTTTGAAATATTTTGTTTTGCTGCAGGGTTTTCAAGATAATTAGGAATTTTATCTGTAATTCTTTTTGTGTATGGAGTAATTAATTCGTTCTTGTAAAATATACCAGTAGGTATTTTGGTATCCCATTCAAGCGATTTTTCCAATGCTTGACCTAATTTCTGATTTAGTTCATCAATAGTGCTGTAATGTACTACTGGATCATAGTCAATATCTGCTAGATTGTAAATTCTAGGTGTTGGTTTTTTTGTTTCTTCATTAATTTGATCAAGACCACTAAACCAATCTCTTGTGTAAAGATCATTATATGTTGGGCATGGTTGTAAAACGTCAATAAATGCCAAACCTTTGTGTTTTACTGCAGCCGTAATAAGATCCTTTAACTGTCTAACATCATAAGAATAACTTCTAGCAACAAATGTAAAACCGCTAGAAATTGCTAGAGCTATGGGATTTACATTGTAATTTGGATTAGGATTTGCTAATGATTTAGTCTGTTCACCTA
>LUMJ01000393.1_pt1 | contig 17510 bp, 19 predicted proteins | sample 729631 | NCBI WGS metagenome assembly LUMJ01 (sample SAMN03860266, study PRJNA289734) | marine metagenome | biome: seawater column; feature: ocean; material: water; isolation source: Red Sea water column Station 22 - depth 500m | place: Saudi Arabia: Red Sea | collected 2011-10-15 | depth 500 m | reverse complement strand
AAAAAAATCACTAGATTTTATTAGAAGTTTTGGAAATAATTATAATGTAACTGTTATTGAAGGTGTGGCGGGGTCTGGCAAAACTTTGGTTTATTTTGAAAGAATTAAAGATCTTGTTGATAAAGGATTACAAGCATTAATATTGCTTCCCGAAATTGCTTTAACAAATCAATTTAGCAGACGTTTTAAAGAATTTTTTGGTACAAATCCCGCAATTTGGCATTCGGCAGCTACAAAAAAAAATAAATCAATTATTTGGAAAGGCATAACTGAAGGAGAAATTAAAATAGTTATCGGAGCAAGATCGTCTCTTTTTTTACCATTTAAAAATTTAGGAATAATTATTGTTGATGAAGAACATGATGTATCTTACAAACAAGATGAAGGTGTTTCTTATAATGCACGAGATATGGCTATCACAAGGGCCTCGCTAGAAAATATTCCTATTAATTTAGTAACTTCCATACCTTCCATAGAAACATACAGTAATATTGTTAACAAAAAATATCATATAACAAAACTTAAAAAAAGATACAGAGAAGCATCTTTGCCAAATTTTGAAATTATAAATCTTCATTCTGAAACTTTGAGTAAAGGTTTTTGGATAGCAAATAAAACAATAAGTAAAGTTAATCAATATTTAGATAGAGGAGATCAAATATTATTTTTTTTAAACCGAAGAGGTTATGCACCTTTCGTAATATGCAAAAAGTGTGGGTATAAGTTTCAATGTCCTAATTGTGCAGTGAACTTAAATTTTCATAAAAAATTAAACAAATTGCTGTGTCATTACTGTGGACATAAATCTCTATTATCAAGGTTATGCAAAGATAAAAAAAAATGTGACTTATTATTTTGTGGTCCAGGAGTAGAAAGAATTTTTGCTGAATTAAAAAGAATATATCCAAATAAAACAATAGAAATATTTTCTAGTGATACTTTAGGAAAAAATAAATCTACTGATACACTTTTAAAAAAGGTAGAAAAAAACAAAATTGATATTTTGATAGGAACCCAACTATTATCGAAAGGTTTTCATTTTCCAAAATTAAACTGTATCGTTGTCGTTGATAGTGATTTTTCATCTCATGGATACGACCTCAGATCAGCAGAAAAAAACATTCAATTATATCATCAATTAAGCGGGAGAGCAGGAAGAGAGGGAAATGGATCGACTATCTTTTTTCAAACTTATGCGCCTGATGATGAAGTTCTTTTAAACATAGCATAAAATGACCCCCAAGCGTTTTTACGGAAGGAACTTTTATTGAGAAAGGAAAAAAAACTACCACCATTTTATCGACTTATATCTTTAATTATTTCTGGTAAAAATGAACTTTTGATCACAAAATTTGCCACAAATATTAAATTAAAATTACCTAAAATGAATCAGGTAAATATTTTGGGTCCTGTTCTAGCACCAATTACTAAATTAAGGAAAAAATATAGATGCAGAATTTTAATAAGATATCCAAAAAATTTATTTATCCAGAAATATTTGTCTCAATCACTGAATAAAATAAAAATAACACCCGGAATAAAACTAGAGGTTGATGTAGATCCAATCAATTTCAGTTAAACTGAGGATTCTTTAGCCATAAAAAGACAAAAAGATACAGTAGAACATGTTGAATTTACTAATATAATCTCATACAAAACTAGTTTCTTAGGAGCAATAAGTGAGTTCAAAATCAACATTCACAAACTCTACATCAAGCAGTTATGCACTAGCTGTATACGAACTTTCAAAGGAAAATTCTGAGTTAAGCGAAGTTGAGAACGAAATGAATAGCTTAAAGAAACTATTAAGTGAAAGTTCTGACTTTAAAGAAATGATTTTAAATCCAATAGTAACTAAAGAAGAAAAAAATAAAGTAATTACTGAAATAATTAGCAAATATAGTTTTTGCCAAACTTTTAAAAAATTTTTGGGATTTCTAATTACTAAGAATAGATTATTCTACTTGAATCAAATTATTGATAGTTTTTTAAATCTTGCATCAAGCAAAAAAGGAGAATTAAAAGCAAAACTTTTATCATCAAAAAAACTGTCAGAAACGGAATTGGAAAAAATTCGCAATGAATTGTCTAAAGATTTTCAATCACCAATCAAGATTGATTACAAATATGATCCAAATTTGATAGCTGGACTTGTTATTCAGATTGGAAGTGTAATGGTTGATACTTCAATCAAAAGCAAGTTAAAACAATTAGAAAAAAATATGATCGAGGTATAATATGCAAATTAATCCTTCAGAAGTAACAAAAATTTTAAAAGAACAAATTAAAAAATTTGGAGAAAAAGCAGAAGTATCAGAGGTAGGACAGGTATTGTCGGTTGGAGATGGCATAGCTAGAGTTTATGGATTAGATAATGTTCAAGCTGGAGAGATGGTTGAATTCTCTGGCGGGATAAAAGGAATGGCTTTAAATTTAGAGAAAGACAATGTGGGTGTAGTTATATTTGGGGACGACAGATCAATTAAAGAAGGCGATATTGTTAAAAGAACGCAGGCTATTGTCGATGCACCAGTAGGAAAAAATTTGTTAGGCAGAGTGGTTGATGCTTTAGGAAATCCTATAGATGGAAAGGGCGATTTGGATAAAAAAATTGAAAGAAAAAGAGTCGATGTAAAAGCACCTGGGATAATTCCGAGACAATCTGTAAATCAACCTATGCAAACTGGGCTCAAGGCTATAGATAGCTTGATTCCAATTGGAAGAGGACAAAGAGAATTAATTATTGGTGATAGACAAACTGGAAAAACTGCTGTAGCGATTGACACAATTATCAATCAAAAAGAGATAAATAAATCAGGAGAGGAAAAGGATAAACTTTATTGTATTTATGTTGCAATAGGACAAAAGAGATCAACCGTTGCTCAAATTGTAAAATCATTAGAAGATGCAGGCGCAATGGAGTACACAACTATTGTTTCGGCAACAGCATCTGATCCGGCGCCACTTCAATTTTTAGCTCCTTATACCGGTTGTACAATTGGAGAATATTTTAGAGATAACGGTATGCATGCATTAATTATTTATGACGATTTATCTAAACAAGCTGTAGCTTACAGACAAATGTCTCTCCTATTAAGAAGACCCCCGGGTAGAGAAGCTTATCCAGGAGATGTATTTTATCTGCACAGCAGATTACTTGAGAGGGCTGCAAAGCTTAATGATGATAAAGGTGGAGGATCTTTAACTGCGTTACCAATTATTGAAACGCAAGCAGGTGATGTCTCGGCGTATATTCCAACAAATGTAATTTCAATTACAGACGGACAAATTTTTTTAGAAACAGAATTATTTAATCAAGGTGTAAGACCTGCTGTTAATGTCGGACTATCGGTTTCTAGAGTTGGTTCCGCTGCCCAAACTAAGGCTATGAAAAAAGTGGCTGGTTCAATAAAACTAGAATTAGCTCAATACAGGGAAATGGCAGCATTTGCTCAGTTTGGCTCTGATTTAGATGCATCAACACAAAAATTATTAAATAGGGGATCAAAACTAACCGAACTTTTAAAACAAGATCAATATTTACCAATGCCATTAGCACAACAAGTAATTGCGGTATTTTCAGGTGTAAGAGGTTTTTTAGATGATGTTGAGTTAGCTGATATAAAAAATATTGAAAAACAAATTTATGAAGAAATTCAATCATCTAATCCTGAGATTATCGACGGCATTAATAATACAGGGAAGCTAGATGAAGAAATTGAAAAAAAATTAATATCAGTTATCGAAAAATTTAAGGAAAAAAATAAGTAAAATTATATGCCTAGTTTAGACGATTTAAAAAAAAGAATTTCTAGTGTTAAATCCACACAAAAAATTACTAAAGCTATGAAAATGGTAGCTGCTGCTAAATTAAGAAGGGCCCAAGAAAGCGCGGAGAAAGGAAGACCGTTTTCAGAAAAAATGAATAATATAATTCTTAACTTAAGCAGTTCAATTTCGGATAAAGAAAATGCCTCACAATTTTTGGTTGGCACCGGAAAGAATAATGTTCATTTATGTGTGGTGATTACCGCAGATAGAGGTCTTTGTGGTGGATTTAATACGAATATATGTAGAAAAGCTAAAAATGATTTTGAAGAAATTCTTAAAAAAGGAAAAACGCTTAAGATTTTTGCGGTTGGATCGAAAGGTTATGATCAGTTAAAAAGAACATACGGTAGATATATTATAGAAAAGTTAAATTTTAAAGGTCTTAAAAAAATTACATATAAAGAAGCAGAAGAAGTAGGCAAAAAAATAATAAAGCTATTTAACGAAAATCAATTTGATGTTTGTAAAATATATTACAATAAATTTAAAAATGTCATTACACAGATTCCTCAAGCACAACAAATTATACCTATCGAAAAATTAAAAAAAGAAGAAGAAAAAAAGTCGGAAAATTTTTATGAGTTTGAACCAGAAGAAGATGAAATATTAGATGATTTACTTCCACGTAATATCTCAACTCAAATTTTCAAAGCAATTCTTGAAAATGCTGCAAGTGAACAGGGTTCTAGGATGACTGCTATGGACAATGCTACAAGAAATGCAGGCGATTTAGTAGATAAGTTAACGATAACTTATAATAGAAGTAGACAAGCTGCAATTACAAAAGAACTTATCGAAATTATATCAGGAGCTGAAAGTTTATAATAATGGAAAATAAATTTGGAAAAATTACGCAGATAATTGGTGCGGTGGTAGATGTACAATTTGAAGGCCAGTTACCAGAAATATTAACTGCATTAGAGTGTGATAATTCTGGTAATAGACTTGTGTTGGAAGTGGCGCAGCATTTAGGTGAAGCTGCTGTTAGAACTATTGCGATGGATAGTACAGAAGGTCTCAAAAGAGGGGATAAAGTGACTGATACCGGTTCTCCAATTAAAGTGCCAGTAGGACCAGAAACTTTAGGAAGAATAATTAATGTTATTGGAGAACCAATTGACCAAAAAGGTAAAGTATCCACAAAAGAAAGTTGGCCTATTCATAGACCAGCCCCAAAATTTGTAGATCAATCTACTGAAACAGAAATATTAGTAACAGGAATAAAAGTTGTAGATCTACTTGCCCCTTATTCTAAAGGTGGAAAAATAGGACTTTTTGGGGGAGCTGGAGTAGGTAAAACAGTAATTATTATGGAATTGATTAATAATATCGCTAAGGCTCACGGAGGTTTTTCTGTTTTTGCCGGTGTTGGAGAAAGAACCAGAGAAGGAAATGACTTATATCACGAGATGATAGAGTCTGGTGTAATTAAACCTGATGGCAAGGGTTCTAAAGCTGCACTTGTTTATGGACAAATGAACGAACCGCCTGGAGCACGTGCCAGAGTTGGTTTAACGGGATTGACGGTAGCTGAATATTTTCGAGACAAGGAAGGACAAGACGTTTTATTTTTTGTTGATAATATATTTAGATTTACTCAAGCGGGATCAGAGGTTTCGGCACTTTTGGGCAGGATACCTTCAGCTGTTGGGTATCAGCCAACTTTAGCTACAGATATGGGAAATTTGCAAGAAAGAATTACTACTACTAATAAAGGTTCAATTACTTCTGTTCAAGCTATTTATGTGCCCGCTGATGATTTGACAGATCCTGCTCCAGCTACATCTTTTGCTCACTTAGATGCAACAACTGTATTATCTAGGCAAATTGCTGAGTTAGGAATATATCCTGCAGTTGATCCTTTAGATTCTACTTCTAGAATTTTAGATCCAAGAATAGTTGGAGACGAACACTATAAAGTTGCTAGAGAAGTTCAAAAAATATTACAAACTTACAAATCGCTACAAGATATAATTGCGATACTAGGTATGGATGAGCTTTCTGAAGAGGATAAATTAACGGTTGCAAGAGCAAGAAAAATTCAAAGATTTTTATCTCAACCATTTTTTGTTGCAGAAGTTTTTACAGGTTCAGCTGGCAAGCTTGTAGATTTAGAGGCAACAATTAAAGGATTTGATGCTATATGCAAAGGGGAATACGATCATTTACCCGAGGCAGCATTCTATATGGTAGGTACAATTGATGAAGTTGTCGAAAAGGCAGAAAAAATGGCTAAGGAAGCAGCAGCTTAATGGAAGAAAATTTTAAGCTTGAAATAATTAGTCCTGAAAAAATTATTTTTTCAGGAAATGCAAAAATTGTTGTTCTTCCTTCATATGAAGGAGATATGAGTATTTTAAAAAATCACATATCAATCATAACCTTTTTAAGACCTGGGATAATAAAAGTTCAAATAAATGAAAGTGATTTTAACGAATTTTTTGTTCAAGACGGAACAGTTGAATATTTTAATGACACTTTGGTTGTTCTCTCTGTTTCTGCAATTAACTTAAAAGATTTGTCAAAACCATTTTTAGAAAATTTAAATAAAGAGACAGAGAATAAACTTTTGCAAAAAGATATTACTGACCACGATCGTTACATTTTAAATCACAAGCTTGATGTAATTAAAGAAATAAGAATTTAATTTAAGTTTAAAATTTTCAATTCTTCTTTAAGTTCATTATAAATATTAACTTTAAAATGTACAGCGATGTTAGGTAATTGTGAAACTTCAATCCATTTCCAGTCAAGGAATTCTGGATTTTTCGTTTTAACATTTATTTCATCAGACTTTCCTAGAAATTTCATAACAAACCATTTTTGTTTTTGTCCCCTATATTTACCTTTCCAGAGCTTTCCCAAAAGATATTCTGGTAAATCGTATTTAAACCATCCATCTAATTCTTTTATTAATTTTACTGATTTTACTCCCGTTTCTTCCTCAAGTTCTCTTTTGGCTGCTTGTAAAAAGTTTTCATTTTCATCAACTCCACCCTGTGGCATTTGCCAGGAATTTTTAGGATTATCTATTCTCTTGCCAACAAAGATATTATTTTTATGATTTAATAATATTATTCCTACACCAATTCTTAATGGTAATTCCTTTTCATTTTTCATTGAATTTTATCCACTAAAAAGCTTAACAGCGTAATTTAATTGGTTATCTGTATTTGTGTTGATTGAAAATTCATCACCTTCTTCCTCAATCTTGATGTCGGGCGAAACACCAACTTCAGAAATGGATTTTCCTGATGGTAGGTAGTATTTAGAAATTGTTAATCTTATTGCACCTCTATTTCTTAGTTGAATTATTGATTGAACAGAGCCCTTTCCATAAGTGGTTTCACCTAACAATACAGCTCTTTTTTGATCTTGAAGTGCCCCAGCAACAATTTCAGCAGCTGAAGCTGATCCATTATTGATTAAAACAATTAATGGTTTGCCCTTAATTCGGTCTCCTTTTTTAGCGAAGAATTTTCTATTTTCTCTACTTTTTCTTCCTTTTGTAGAAACGATTTCGCCATCATCAAGAAAGAAATCAGAAATTTTAACTGCTTGAGACAAAAGACCTCCAGGATTGTTTCTTAAATCAAAAATATATCCAACTAATTCTTTATTTTTTTCTAATTTTGAAATTTCATTTTTTAGTTGATTGCTGCTATTTTCATTAAAAGCTCTTAATCTAAGATAACCTATTTCATTATCAATTAATTCGGAAACTACAGATCTTATTTCAATAATTTCTCTTATAATTTTAAAAATTTTTGCTTTTTTTAAACCTTTTCGTCTTACTGTTAATTTAATAGATGAACCTACGGGTCCTCTCATCAGATTAACAGCTTCCATTAGTGTTTTTCCTTGGACCTGCTCATCATCTATTTTTACAATATAATCTCCTGATTTTATGCCTGCTCTTGCAGCCGGCGTATCATCAATCGGTGCAATGACTTTTACAACTCCGGCTTCCATACTTACTTCTATTCCCAAACCTCCAAATTCACCGCTTGTTTCAGTTTGCATTTCTTCAAAAATTTCTGGATTCATGTATACAGAATATGGATCCAAAGATTGAAGAATACCATTGATTGCAGAGTCCATAACTTCAGCCTGGTCAACTTCATCAATATATTCATCTTGTATCTTTTCCAAAACTTCGCTGAAAAGATCAATTTTTTGATATAATTTATCCATATTTTGCGAATAAGCTATTTGAAAACTATTTAACGATATTGTAATTAAGATGATTAAAAAATTTTTTTTGTAAAAATATTTTTTCATACAGTTAGTCTTTCTTTTGGAATTAATTCAGACCACATACTTTCCAAATCATAAAATTTTCTTTTTTCTGGATGAAAAATGTGGATAATAATATCTATTGCATCAATAAGTTTCCAATTATTGCTATTATGACCTTCTAAACGACAGTTTGTGATTCCTTTTTTTTTAAGCTCTTCTATTAATATTTCTGACAAAGCCTGTATGTGTCTTGATGAATTACCATTTGCGATTATCATAAAATCAGCAATCGAAGTTTTATTTTTCAGATCCACAGATATTATTTCTTTTGCTTTATTATCTTTTAGGATTTGTTCAATTTCTTTTTTAAGATGACTAATTTTTTTTAATTGCATTTAAATCAATGTTATCAAAATTTTTTGATTAATGAAGATGAAATATTCATCTTTTTGGAATTTATATAAATCCAATCTTTTTTTCCTAGTCTTTTTGAAGCAATTGAATTAAGAGCTTTAATAGAATAGCTGGATCTTGCAAAAACAACGATTTTTGCTAATTGTGGGATTTTTTTCCATTTTTTCCATTTATGAAATTTAATCAAATTATCAGCGCCAATTAAAAAATACAATTTTTTTTTACTATTTTTTTTCTTTAAGAAGTTAAGTAAATCAAATGTATTTTTAGATTTTATCTTATCGTCAAAATATTTAACTAAAATTTTTTTTTGTTTTTTTGTCTTCTCTTTAGATAATCTAACTCTTTTTTTTGCGCTGAAATGAGGTTTTTTCTTAAACGGATTTTGTTTTGATACTACCCATATTAGGCTATCCAATTTTAGTTTTTTTAAAGCAATATTAGAAATGTGTAGATGGCCTTTATGAGGTGGGTCAAAACTACCACCCAAGATACCAATATTATTATGTTTTTTTTTAAATAGTTTTTGCAAAAATTATTTCCTTACTTGTCCTTTTCCTTCCAAAATATATTTATAAGTGGTGAGTTGATCAATGCCGATCGGACCACGAGGATGAAGCTTGCTGGTCGATATACCAACCTCAGCACCAAAACCAAATTCTCCACCATCAGCAAACTGCGTCGAAGCATTATGTATGGCTATAGAACTATTAATATTTGACAGAAATTTTTTAGCGGTTTTACTATTTTTTGTAACTATAGAATCAGTGTGAGAAGAACCGTATTTGTTTACATGATCTATAGCCTCCTCTACTCCATTTACACTTTTTACAGAAATTGTAGGAGAAAGATATTCTGTTTTCCAATCTTTTTTTGTTGCAATTTTCATTTTGATAGAAATAAATTTTTTTATTGTTTTATCTCCTATAATTTTGCATCCTAGTTTGTTTAGTTGATTCAATATGGGTTTACAATGTGTTTTGAGACACATTTTGTCTATCAATAAAGTTTCAGCAGCTCCACAAATGCTAAAATTTCTCATTTTTGAATTTTTAACAACTTTAATCGCCATACTTAAATCTGATTCTCGGTCAACATAAACATGACACAAACCTTCGTAGTGTCCAATAATTGAAATTGCAGATTTTTTCAAAACTTTTTTAACCAAACTTTTTCCTCCTCTGGGAATAATTACGTCAATATAATTTTTCATATTTGATAAGAGATAATCAACATGAATTCTGTTTTTACTTTCAACAAATTGAACGCAATTTTCATTACATTTTTTCTTTTTAAGAGCTCTTTTAAAAAGTTTAGCTAATATTTTATTAGAGTGAAATGCTTCCGATCCTCCACGTAAAATTACTACATTGCCAGTTTTAAAACATAGAGCAGAAACATCCGAAGTAACATTTGGTCTGCTTTCATAAATTACACCAATTACGCCAATAGGTATAGACACCCTTTTTATAATCAAGCCATTTGGTCTCTTCCAAGAAGACAAGGTCTTTCCCAAGGGGTCTTTAAATTTTATTATTTCTTTTATCGAATTTATAATTTGCGTAATTTTCTTATTGTTCAGTTTAAGTCTGTCAATCATATTAGGTTTAATTTTTTTAGATTTTGCGTTCAATATATCTTTTTTATTTGCATTTAGAATTGATTGTGAATTGTTTTTTAAATTTTTACAAAATTGTTTAAGAACAGAATTTCTTTTCTCAATATTTAAGTTGGCTAGGTGAAGAGCAGCAAATTTTGCTTTTTCACCTATTTTTTTTATGTATGAATTTTTGAACATTTTTACAATTTCACCAGGTCATCCTTATGAATAATTTCTTCCCGACTAGAATATCCCAATATATTTTTTATTTCTCTACTGTGAGAGCCTTTTATTTTTTCAATTTCATTTGAAGAAAATGAAGCTAGACCCCTTGCACATTCAACATTATTTTGATCTTTGACCAAAATATGATCGCCTTTTTCGAAAATTCCACTAATTTTTTTAACACCGGCTGGCAACAAACTCTTTCCATTACCTATAGCTTTTATAGCACCGTGATCAATAATTACCTCTCCTTTTGGTGCAATTGATCCAATGATCCACTGTTTTCTAGCATCGAGTTTAGAAATTTTTGGCAAGAACCAAGTACATTTTTTATTTTCAATTATTTTTTTTATTGGATTTGTATAGTTTCCGTTTGCAATTACCATATGGCATCCTGCTAATTGACAAATTTTTGCAGCTTCAATTTTTGTTTTCATGCCACCAGATCCATAAAAATTTTCTGTTTTTGTTGCATACTTTTTTACGTTTTCATTAATTTCTGTAACCGTTTTTATTAACTTCGTTTTTTTATTTTTCTTGGGATTATCAGTATAAAGGCCATCAACATCAGATAATAAAATTAAGCAATCAGCACTGATTATTTGTGAGACCCTTGAAGCAAGTCTATCATTATCCCCATATTTTATTTCAGTTGTTGCCGTGGTATCATTTTCGTTAACAATTGGCACTATTCCCATTGTTAGAAGATTATCAATAGTACGTTTTGCATTTATTGATCTTCTTCTTTGCTCCGTATCATCTAGTGTAAGCAATATTTGAGAAATCTTTATTTTACTTTTATCAAAAGTTTTTTTGTAAAAGTCCATTAATTCGATTTGACCAATCGAGGCAACAGCTTGACTTTTATCGATTTTTAAACCTTTTTTATTAATTTGAAGGTATTCACAACCTAAAGCAATAGCTCCTGACGAAACAATCACGATTTGTTTTTTTTTCTTCATTAACAATTTAATATCTTTAGCAAATTCTTTGAGCCATGATTTTTTTGGTTTTCCTTTTTGATCAACTAAAATAGATGATCCTATTTTGATTACAATTTTTTTAAATTTATCAATATGCATATTTAACCAATAGTTTTTTTATAGTTGTTAAATTTTTATGTTTTAATGCAGATATAAAATAAATTTTTTTTTTAATTTTATTACTAAAAGCATTGATTTTATTATTAACTTCCTCATCACTGATCATATCTATTTTGTTAAACACAATAATTTCCCTTTTTTTTGTTAGTTTATTACTATATTTTAAAAGTTCTTTTCTAACCTTAGAATAATTTTCTAACAAGTCTTCATTAGTAATATCAATTAAATGTAAGATATTTTTGCATCTTTCTATATGTCTTAAAAATTTGTCACCAAGACCTATTCCTTCATGTGCTCCTTCAATTAGACCTGGTATATCCGCTAAAGTAATTTCTTTATTGTTATAGCTAGCAACACCAAGATTTGGATTAATTGTAGTAAATGGATAGTTTGCAATTTTTGGTCTGGCACTAGTAAGAACAGATAATAAACTAGATTTTCCAGAATTAGGCATTCCAATTATACCGATATCAGCTATAACTTTAAGTTGTAACCATATCCAAAAACTTTCACCCTTATTTCCATCTGTTTTTTTTCTCGGAGCGCGATTTGTAGAACTTTTGAATCTTACATTTCCTAACCCACCTTTACCTCCATTTGCAATCACTATTTTTTGTCCAGGCTTAGTAAGATCGTCAATCAAAGTATTATTGTCTTCTTCAAAAATTTCTTTAAAATGTTGTTGATATCTAAAATCAATGAGAGTGTTTAAATTTTTGTCTACAGTAAAAACTATTGATCCTCCATCACCTCCGTCTCCTCCATCGGGACCTCCGAATTCAATAAATTTTTCTCTTCGAAAGCTGGCTGATCCTGATCCTCCATCTCCTGCTTTTACATATATTTTTGCTTGATCTAAAAATTTCATAACACAACAACGATTAATAAAATATTGGAGTTATTGGTAATTAGCTGGGGATAACAGATACAAAAGTTCTGTTTAATTTTGAAGTTTTAAACTGCACCTTTCCTTTAACCAAAGAGAATATCGAATGGTCTTTGCCAATTCCCACATGTTCACCAGGATGTATTCTTGTGCCTCTTTGTCTTACAATAATATTTCCTGGCACCACTAATTGGCCACCATATCTTTTGACACCAAGCCGTCTTCCGGCACTATCCCTTCCATTCCTTGATGATCCACCTGCTTTTTTTGTTGCCATGTTTTAATATCCTAATTTAATACTATCACTTTTTCTTTGTTGTTAAAGGTTTCTTTTTAACTTCTTGTTTTTCAATGTTATCAATAACTTTTTTTTCTTTAACTTCCATTTTTTTTATTGATTTTTTAATTTTTTGTTTTTCTTCAACTTTAGCTTTTTTTGCCTCCAAAATCTGGATTTGTCTTGCCTTTTCAGCCTTTACTAATTCTTTTGTTAATTTTTTTTGTGGTTCAGCCTGGGAGATTAATTTTCCATTTTTTGAAAAAATTTTTGTTATTCTAATAAGAGAAACTAGTTGTCTATGACCATATTTTTTTCTTGAATTTTTTCTTCTTCGTTTTTTGAATACCAATATAGTTTTATTTTTTGTATTTTTTAAAATGGTAGCTTCAACTTTTGCACCTTGAATATTTGGATTTCCAATTTCTATAGTTTTGTCGTCATTTAAAAACAGAACGTTTTTAAATTCTACAGTTTTGCCTTCTTCATTATTAAGTCTTTCGATCTTAAGAATTTCACTTGCTGAAACCTTGTATTGTTTGCCACCTGTTTGAATAACTGCGAAAGACATTGTTTTAATTTCATATTAGGAAATATGGGCAATATAGCTTTCTGTTTTGTCATGTCAAGTTCTAACAGCTATTAAAAACTATCTTTTAGGTCTCTAACTTTCTTAAAAACTTTGAAATCTTCTTCATTTTTCATGTTTAATTTAATTTTAAGGTCATTTTGATCACATCTAAGAAAGATATTAGATTTTAATTCATCTTCTAACCTAGTAGGAACTGTTGGAAGTTTATTTGATCTTAATTTTTTAATTTTTTCAAACTGTTTAATTAAATACATATTTTCATTATCATACTTTATGCAAAATTCTGCATTTTTATGTGTATATTCATGGCCACAAAAAATTTTTGTTTCTTTTGGAAGTTTTTTAATTTTATTTAACGATATTAACATTTGTTTGTGATCACCTTCAAAAATTCTTCCACACCCAAGTGAAAATAAAGTATCTCCAGTAAAAGCGATTTTTTCTTTTTCAAAGAAAAAGCATATGTGACCTAAAGTGTGTCCTGGAATATGTAATATTTTTACTGTTGAGTTTCCAAAATTCCACTGTTCGTTGTTTTTAAGAGCTATATCGATCCCTGGAATTCTATGCCTGTCACCGTCAAATCCTACCACTTTTGCATTATATATTTTTTTTAATTCAATATTTCCTCCTATGTGATCATAATGATGATGAGTATTTAGTATATAATTTAATTTAAGATTTTCCTTTTTAAGAAAAGCTACAACTGGTTTGGCTTCAGATGGATCAACCACTCCTATAGTTTTAGTATTATTATCGTTAATTATATAGGCATAATTATCTGTTAAACAAGGTATCGGAGTTATTTGCATATCTAATTATTCTATAAGAAATATTCCAAGCTGTGAAAAAATATTTTTATAGATCATATTTCTATTAGTAATTTCTGAAATTTTTTCATTAGTTAAGCACATAGATTTATCAATTTTTATATTCTTTTTTTTGCAAAAATTAACAAAATCTTGAATTGTACACATATGCAAATTAGGAGTGTTATACCATTCGTTTGGTAAATTTTTAGTTATAGGCATTGTTCCTTTGATTAATAAATGAAGACGCACCTTCCAGTATCCAAAATTGGGAATAGAGACAATTGTTTGTTTTCCTATTCTCAGTAATTGATCCAAAACTTCTTCCGGATTAAAAAAAGCTTGCAGCGTTTGGCTTAACACAACGTAATCAAATGATTTTTTTGGGAATTGAACAAGTTCTTTTTCAGCGTCACCTTCAATAACAGAAAGACCTTTTGAAATGCATTTTTGTACAAGATTTTTTTGTGGCTCTAAACCTCTAACATCATTTTGTTGATTAGATTTAAGATATTCCATTAGAGTGCCATCTCCGCACCCTACGTCTAGTACTCTTTTGTTGTTTTGAATTATTTGAGATATTACTTCAAATTCTTTTTTCATTGTTTATTTCACTATAAGTTGAGTTAAGAAATTCACCTATTGTTTTTAAAAATTCTGGCACATCTAATAAAAATGAGTCATGTCCTTTATCGGAATTAATCTCAACAAAACCAACATTTGCACCACAAGTATTTAAAGCTATAACTATTTCTTTATTTTCAGTGGTGGGATATAGCCAATCAGAAGAAAATGATATTATACAAAATTTGGATTTAGTATTTTTAAAAGCAAGAGATAAATTGCCCTTAAACTGTTTTTCTAAATCAAAATAATCCATTGCTCTTGTAATATACAAATAACTGTTTGCGTCAAATCTATCCACAAAAGTTGATCCCTGATAACGTAGATAACTTTCTATTTGAAAATCTGCATCAAAGCTAAATTTTAAACTTCCTTTGTCCTGAAGTTTTCTTCCAAATTTTTCCTGCAGTCCTTTTTTAGATAGGTAGGTAATATGTGCAGCCATTCTTGCTACCGCCAAACCTTTATCAGGTGAAGAATTTTCTTTTTTCCAGTTTGGGTCAGCCATAATCGCCTGACGACCTAATTCATTTAGTGCAATATTTTGAGCAGAATGACTCGCGCTGCAAGCTATTGGGATAGCTGAATAAGCCAAATCCGGATACAAAGCGACAAATTGCAAAACTTGCATTCCGCCCATTGATCCGCCTGTTACAGCAAGTAATTTTTTAATGCCTAAATGATCTATCAAATATTTTTGAGCTTTAACCATATCCCTTATAGTGATTACTGGAAATGAAGTACCAAATAATTTATTTGTTTCTGGATTTATTTCTTTAGGTCCATAGCTACCCATACATCCACCCAAAACATTAGCGCAAATTACAAAATATTTATTAGTATCAATAGCCTTTCCGGGTCCTACTGCTGTTGTCCACCAACCCTCCCTTTTAGTTATAGGATTAATATTTGTGCAAAATTGATCACCTGTTAAAGCATGAAAAGCAAGAATGGCATTGTTTTTATTTTTATTTAGATTTCCATAAGTTTCGTATGCCAAAGGAAAATCTTTAATTGATTTACCACAATCAAGCTCGAGAGATTGATTGATAATTAGTTTCTTTATATTTTTTGTTTCACTATTCATATCATACAAAAAAAAAGCCCAGCTAAGCCGGGCAAAAAACCTTTTTTAGCTGTTTTTTTTAAGCGCTCGCAATTAAGTTAAATCAGCGCTGTTTTCTTTTACTAAAAAGCACATCTTTTGTCAATTTAGGTTGTATTTATTTTGCCACTAAATTGCATATATAGTATGTACCGTTACAATTTATATATTAATAAGAAAATGATTTTACCAAAACCGATAAACTTTAAAGTTGAAAGATATATTGGAGGATTATCTCAATTTAAAAAAATTGAGAATCCAACCAAACTATCAGCAAACGAATCTGCTTTGGGACCAAGTCCAAAAGCAATTCAAGCAATTGAAAAAGATAAAGATAAAATTTTTAAATATCCGGAGTCGGACTCTAATTCTCTCAGGGAAGTTTTATCTAAAAAGTTTAATATTGATGCAAAGAGAATTATTTGCGGATCAGGCTCTGATCAAATATTTGATTTCACATGTCATCTTTTTCTAGAACCAGGAGATGAAGTAGTTGTTACGGAATTTGGATTTATCATGCACAGAATATATTCGTCCCTTTATAAAGCTCAAGTTATATTAGCCAAAGAAAAAAATTTTAAAGCATCAGTAGAAGAAATATTAGGTAAGGTTACAAATAAAACAAAAATCGTATTTATAGCAAATCCTAATAATCCTACAGGTACTTATTTATCAAAAAATGAAATGCTTAATTTAAGAAAAAAACTTAAAAGCAATATTCTTTTGGTTGTTGATGATGCATACTTTGAATTTCTAAATTCAAAGGATTTTACTTCTGCTTTGGATTTATTTAAAGATTCTCCTAACGTATTAATTACAAGAACTTTTTCTAAAATTTATGGTTTAGCGGGTTTAAGACTAGGTTGGGGATACTCTTCAAAAGAGATAATTGATGCCATGTACCAAATTAAACCACCTTTCAATGTTAATAGAGCTGCACTTGATTCAGACGAGGCTTTTGAAAAATTAGCTAACAAACGTTTAATTTTGAGAAAAATGGTGCAGTACAAAATACCTAATTCTTTAAGATTGACTATCGGAAATGAACAAGCAAACGAACATTTTATTCAAGCTATTGGAAGTATTATAAAATAATGTTTAAAAAAGTATGTATAATAGGATGTGGTTTGATCGGGTCTTCACTAGCAAGAGCAATAAAAAAAAATAATTTAGCAGAAAAAATAGTTTCTTCTAATAGATCGGATGTTACAAACAAAAAGGTTATTGAGCTAAAGATAGTAGATGATTCAAGCGCGGATACAAAAAAAATGGCTAATGATTCCGATCTAGTTGTAATAGCCACTCCCCTAAGCAGTTATGAAGATGTAATTTCAAAAATTAAAAGTTCTTTAAAGAGTGGGGTTATATTGACCGACGTGGGATCGGTTAAAGAAAATATAATCAGTTTAGTTGAAAAAAATATCCCAGAAAATATTTCTTGGATTCCATCCCATCCAATTGCCGGAACAGAAGAAAGTGGACATGAGGCAGGATTTTCCGAACTTTTTCAAAATAGATGGTGTATTTTGACCCCAAGTAAAAAAGCGAAAGAAAAAGATATTAATTTACTTCAAACTTTTTGGGAAAAAGTAGGAAGCAAAGTTGATATTATGAAAGCAAAACAACATGATTACATTTTATCTATTACAAGCCACATTCCACATTTAATTGCTTATAATATTGTGAACACATCTCTCAATATTCAAAATGAAAAAGAATCTACCATTGTAAAATATAGCGCTGGTGGATTAAGGGATTTTACAAGAATCGCGGCTTCTAATCCTATTATGTGGAGAGATGTTTTT
>LUMJ01000407.1_pt1 | contig 17512 bp, 28 predicted proteins | sample 729631 | NCBI WGS metagenome assembly LUMJ01 (sample SAMN03860266, study PRJNA289734) | marine metagenome | biome: seawater column; feature: ocean; material: water; isolation source: Red Sea water column Station 22 - depth 500m | place: Saudi Arabia: Red Sea | collected 2011-10-15 | depth 500 m | reverse complement strand
TATATATGCTAAGTCGGAAACGCATAGCTAATGGCAGCAGGTATAGATGATATTTCAATATATATTCCACAACTTTATCTAGACGCATCTGATTTTGCTAATGCTAGAGGATTAGATCCAGCAAAATTAGAACGTGGTTTAGGTATTGGACAGATGGCTATTGTTGATACCAACCAAGATCCAGCATGTCTTGCGGCAAATGCTTGTCTTAAAGTTATGCAAAAAAATAAACTTACTCCTGACCAAATCGGCAGATTATATGTTGCAACCGAATCGTCACTTGATGAATCAAAAGCGATGAACTCCTACGTCATAGGAATGTTAGAGCAAGTTTACGGTCAAGAAACCTTTAGTCATTGTGGAGGAATTGAATGTAAATTTGCGTGTGTAAGTGGTTCATATGCATTATATGATAATACTAATTGGATAAGAGCTGGTGAAGCTGAAGACAAATATGCTCTGGTTGTAGTTTCAGATATAGCTAAATATGATATGGGTTCTAGTGGTGAAGTAACACAGGGAGCAGGTGCAGTAGCAATGTTATTGAATGATAATCCTAGATTACTTACCTTTGATCCTAAAGTAACATCAACATCAATCAAAAACGAGTATGATTTTTACAGACCATTTGGTAAGGAAACCCCCATTGTTCATGGTCAATATTCTAACCTTCTATATCTGATTCAAGTGAAAAATGCATTAACTGATTACAAAAATAAGGTAAAACGTACAGGATTAATTAAAGTAAAAGACGATGAAACAATTCTTGATTATATCGATTATCTAAATATGCATCTGCCATATAGTAATATGGGTAAAAAAGCTTTAGCATATCTTGTTAGACATGAGTGGAGAAGTATACCTAGATGGAAAAATATAATTGAACAGATAGGTATGAATGAACCTGTTCCAAAAGATCCACGCGGTACAATAGAATCTGTTTTAGCAGATGCAGATTTTATGGCCAGAGATCATGAATTTACAAAATTATTTTCTAAAACTAAAGAGTATATGGAAATTTATGAATCAAAACTATCTAGTTCGCTTATTGCATCTAAAATGATAGGAAACCTTTACACAGCATCACTTTATCTTGGATTTAGAAGTAGTTTAGAATTTGAATATCAAAAAGGAATTAATTTGGAAGGGAAGCGTGTAGGATTTTGTTCCTATGGAAGCGGAGCTAGTGCTATGATATTTAGCGGTATAATTCAACCTGAATATGAGCAAGTTGTAAAGGAAATGAATCTTGAAACAGAACTTGGACCTAGAACCAAATTAACATTAGAAGAATATGAAGAATTACATGAAAATAAACGTGGTCCAGAAGAAAATATCAGAACAGCCAACAAGGAATTCGTTCTTGTTGATGTTATGTCATCTGTAGAGAGTAAAGGAGAACGACATTATACATTTGTTGAATAAGGATTAATAATTTAATAATTAATTAAACTTGAGAGATCCATCTGATTAGCAATGATTTCTGAAAAATGATTCAGATTAAATTTTTTAAAATGTGGTAATGAACAAAGCACAGGTAAATTGGTCAATACACTTAGGTCTCTTTCTAATTCAGATATAGGATATCCTGCAGAATCAAAATTATTTATGATCAATCCTTTGACTGGAATTTTCATATTTTTACATACGTTACAAGTCATAATTGTATGATTTACAGTTCCTATCTTTGAACTTGTAACAATAATTGCATTTGCATTAAGACATTTTATCAAATCAGCAATTGTATAATTTCTCAAAATAGGCGTCATGATCCCACCTATACCCTCAATTAACATTACATCATGGATTTCATCTAATTTCTTAAAACATTTCAATACATGATCAACATTAATTTTAATATCAAGATTTTTTGCTGCTGTATACGGAGATGCTGGAATAGGAAAAAAGAATGGGTTAACAAGATTCTCAGGGTCATTGACATTTGCAGCATCTGAAAGTATGCTTACATCTTCAGATGAGAACCCAGTTTTTTGTTTAGTACCGCAAGCGAACGGCTTCATGATACCTACGTTTATGCCTGATTTTTTTAACGCTGATGCTATACCAGCAGAAACGTATGTTTTTCCTATGTCGGTATCGGTACCAGTAACAAAAAGTGGTTTCATTTTACTAACTTTGAAATTCCCTTAATAGTTTTTATCGTTCCATCAATTAAGAAATTTAATTCCTTTTCAGAAATAGCAAGAGGTGGAACCAACATCAAAATATTACCAAGTGTTCTAAAGAAAATATTATGTTTGATCCCTTCATCAAATACAGTTTTATTAATTGATCTTTGAGTTTTTATTGGGTTTTTTTTAATTTTATCATTAACTAATTCTATTCCTACTAACATGCCTTTATGCCGTACATCACCTACTAATGGCAGGTCAAAAAATTCATTAATCCTATTTTTAAAAACACTTGAAGTTTTTTGGATTTTTTCGATTAATCTTGTTTTTTCATACAACTCAAGATTTTTAATTGCCAATGATGCTGCAATAGGATTTCCAGTGTATGTATGGCCATGAAACAAATGTTTTGTTTTATAATAATCATCTAAAAATGAATTTGATATATTTTCTGTAGTTAATGTTGCTGCAAATGTTAGATATCCACCAGTTAACATCTTTCCATAAGATACAATGTCTGGTTTACATTTTTGGTTTTTATATTCAATCATAGAACCTAGTCTACCAAATCCTGTAGCAATCTCATCTAATACAAATAACACATTGTATTTTTTACATATTGTATTGATTTGTTTTTGAAATGTTTCTGGATAAATGATTACACCACCTGCAACTTGTGCACCACTCTCCATGATAAATCCTGCAATTGAATCATCTGTTGACAATGTTTTTTCAATTTTTTCTAAACATAGATCCATATGTTCTTGTAATGTTATACCATTAGGCAAATGATAAGCATTAGGAACAGAAAATTGAATGGTTGAAAATAGTTTTGATTTAAATTTTGAAAAAAATTCTGGAACATACCCTACAGACATAGCACCAAATGTATCACCATGATATCCATTTTCAAGTGTAGCAATTTTTGTTTTTTTCTTTTGTCCTATATTAGCCCAATATTGAAGTGTTATTTTTATAGCGATTTCCATCGCCGTTGAACCATTATCAGAAAAAAACACTCTAGCCATATTTGGAGAAATACTTATCAATTTTTTTGCCAAGATTTCAGCAGGCTCATTTGTTAAATTGAATAATGGTGAATGCTGCAGTTTTTTTGTTTGTTTGACTATAGCAGAAATTAATTCTTTCTTAGAATGTCCCCAAACATTACACCACATACTACCAACACCATCAAGAAATTTGTTATTATTTTGATCAATTAACCACATTCCCTTACCGCTAATTATTTTAGGAAACTCTTTCCATTCTGACATCTGTGTGTTAGGATGCCAAACATGACTTTGTTTTTTCAATATTTTCTTAACCTATTTACTATAATTAATGGTTAACTTCAGAAAATTATATGGTTAACGCTTAATTATGAACATAAATTTAGAAAAATTAATGGAACGTACACAAAATTTGATTTTAAAATTACGTAATAATGTAATTGATGGTAAAAAAATAACAAAACCAGACGCGATAAAACTATTCAATCTGGATGATAAATTTCTTGATCAATTATCAGACGCAGCGAATTTTATCACAAGACATTTTCATGGTGCTAAAATTGATGTTGAAGAGTTGACTAATATTAAAAAAAATTTTTGTAGTGAAGATTGCTCATTCTGTGCTCAATCTGCATTTTTTAATACAAAAATTGACAATTATCAGCTTCCATCTCCCGAAAAAATAGTTAAACAAGCTATGAGTGCTAAAAAAGACGGTGCAAGTTCATATTGTCTAGTAGCTGCATGGAGAGAACCTTCACCATCTGATTTTGAGCAAGTCTGTAAAATAATATCTGAAATTAATAAACATGTTAAGATATCAGTTGAGTGTAGCCTTGGATTCTTAACATTTGAACAGGCAAAAAAATTAAAAAGTTTGAATGTAATACGTTACAATCATAATTTAGAAACATGTCGTAGTATGTTCTCTAAAATTTGTTCAACACATACATATCAAGATAGAATAAATACGTTAAAAATTGCTAGAAAAGCTGGATTAGAACTTTGTACTGGTGGAATAATTGGTCTTGGAGAAAGTAAAAATCAGCGTAAAGAATTAGTTTTTGAAATTGCAGAATTAGAACCTGAAGAGGTTACTGTTAATATGTTGGTTCCTATGCCTGGTACACCATTAGAACTTCAAAAACCATTATCTGTAGCTGAAATTACAAGGGTTTTTGTAACACTAAGATTTCTCTTACCAAATTCAATAATTAAAATTTCAGGAGGACGAGAGACTAATCTTGAAGATGATGGACAAAAAATACTGTTAAGTGGAGCAAATGGGATTATTAGTGCTGGATATTTGACTATGAATGGAAATCCAATTCAAAAAGACTATGAAATGATTAAAGAGATTAATCTTGAAGCATAATCTTGATTATATCAATATACAATTAGGAAAAATTAAAAAAAATAACATTTATAGAAAAATTAACTATGTAGGAATTTCTGGTCCTTATATCTCGATTAATTCAAAAAGACTGATTAATCTTAGTTCTAATGATTATTTGGGAATAAAACCACCTAAAATCCTAAACAGTCAGAATCAGTCTAGCTCACGGCTTGTATCAGGAAACTCAGAATCATTTAAAATTCTTGAGAATAAACTTGCAAAACACAAATCACAGGAAACATCCCTAATTTTTCCAACTGGATACATGGCAAACCTTGGTGTAATATCTTCAATTATAGGAAAAAATGATCTTGTGATAAGTGATGAACTAAATCATGTGAGTATAATAGAAGCATGTAAACTAAGTGGCGCAAAAGTATCAATTTTTAGACATAATGACATGGATGATTTATCTAGGAAAACAAAAGGGAATAGAAAACGTAAATTCATTATTACAGAAGGTATTTTTAGCATGGATGGGGATTTTTCAAACCTTGAAATAATTTCTGAAATTTCTCAAAAAAATAATTCAGTACTAATACTAGATGATGCACATGGTGATTTTGTAGTTGGTGATGATGGAAAAGGTACGGGAAATCATTTTGGAATTTCTAAAAAAATAGATGTGTATATCAGTAGTTTAAGTAAAGGACTTGGATCATTTGGTGGATACATAGCTTCTCAAAAAAATGTAATAGAATTATGTATTAATAACTCAAAATCTTTTATTTATACCTCAGCATTACCAGAATTTTTTGTTCAGGATGCAAATAAAAGATTTGACTCTGATAGAGAAATAAAAAGGAAAAAATTATGGGAAAATGTAAAAATATTTTCATCAGAATTGGAAAAAATTGGTTATAATTCAAAATCAAATTCACATATAATTCCCATAATAATTGGTCAGGAAAAAACTGCAATGGAATTTAGTTCCTATTTATTTAAAAATGGAATTTATGCGCAAGCAATAAGATATCCAACTGTTCCGTATAATAAAGCAAGGATTAGAATATCAATTACGTCTAGGTTATCTAGAAAACATATCATAAATATTATTACTAATCGCTTATTCACATTAAAATTAAAAATTTGTAAGATAAAAAGTAATTGAAATACATGTGATTTAACTCGAAATTATTAATTCGTATTTTTAAAACAAGATTAGTGATTTTTTTCCAACTTTTCTATATTGTATATAAAATTTACCTGTAATCCTGATCAAACATACAAAATTTGATCTAATTGGATCATTTTTTTTTAGTTGAGTTATAAAATGATGATTTTTTGAATTATTTACGTAAGATGAAACTTAACTCTAATAATTGGGATGGCCTAAAAAATGGAATTAATTTATCACAAAAAGTTTTTGGTAAAATAAAACCTGATACACCTATAAATAACAAAATACAATTAGCACAAAAACAATTACAGGATCAAATTACTAGACTAAATGGAACACATGAAAAATTAATGCGAAATCATGATCATGTTTTCAGCAAAATAGTAGAAGCTAAAAAAACAAGAAACGATTCAAGGGCAAAAGCATATGCAATAGAATTACAAGAAATCAGAAAAATTAAGAATGTAATTGGAGAAACAAAGCTAGCAATGGAACAAATTCAGCTTAGATTAAAAACAGTTTCTGAACTAGGTGATGTTGTAGTAACGCTTAGTCCATGCATGTCAATCATAAAGGGATTAGCTCCATCGATCACAAACCTTGTACCTGGAATCAATAATTCAATGCAAGATCTATCGAATGTACTAGGTGATATGATGACAGGTTCTTCAATTTCTCCAGAATCAACACTAACACCATATGTTGGAAATGCAGATACAACAAAAATACTAGAAGAAGCACATGCAATTGTTGAAGGACAGACAAAAGAAAGCATTCCAGAACCCCCAGTTGGTTTCACGGAAGGTGTTTCTAAAGAAAAAAGTTCTATGATCTAGACTTGTTTTTACTTAATTGAATTAAGTGTTTTTTTATTCTGGAAATTGTGGGATAGCTATATCCTCTTCTACGATAATTTGCGATCATCAGTTTCCAATTTTTTAATCTCCATTCAGCCTGCTCAACAGAAACGGAATGAATTTCCTTGTTTACCTTACTTTTTCTTCCTACCTTTAATACACCCGCATCCTGTGCTTCCCAACGATTATTTGCAAATTTTAATCCAGACAAGATTTTTTCTATGGGCATATCTTGTAAATAATTTTTTAGTTTTTTTATTTGAATTGAACTAGGGGATTCTGACAATTTCAAAGTAATTTCAAATTCCTTCATAGTTAGACACAATTTGCATTATTTAATAAAATAAAGCTGAATGAGAATTTACAAGATAAAGAAAATATGAAAAGTAAATTAACAATTTACTAAGAAATTACCGTTACATATTATGTTAAAAACAGTTGGGATAAAAAACGCTGCAATGAATACACCAACAGCTATAACAACAATTCTTTGTATGATTCTCATGAAATAATATGTAATATTACTAGACATTATTTGTTATTATTATTAAATAACTCAGGGATCATTTGTTACTATAATAAGTACAGAAATCTAGTAGGTAGATTCAGCCATTCCCCTATAGGCTGGCATTTTTCTTTTTGCCCCACAAACTAAACATTTGTAGGTAAATTTTGTTTTCTTTCCGACCATAATTCTATCAGAATCGAGAATTAATTGGGGTGTTGTTTTCCTACATCTTATACATAATCGTTTTTCCTGTTTCATGATATAACCTACACTAGTACCCTCACGTTTAACCCCTTGTAAGGATCCATTTGACGATTAATAACAAAGGTCTAGACTTAAATTAAACTTTCAAATTATTGTGAATAAATTGATGCCAGCACAACAAGGGTATGATAGAGCTATTACTGTTTTTTCTCCTGATGGAAGATTATATCAGGTTGAATATGCAATCGAGACGGTAAAAAGAGGATCAGTTGCAATTGGTATTAAATCAAAAGATGGTATTATTATTATGGCGGAAGAAAAACAGAGAAAATTACAGATTTCTGAAAACCCACAAAAATTATTTCAAATTGATCAACACGTCGGAGCTGCTGCAGCTGGCTATATACCTGATGCAAGAAGTCAAGTTGATGATGCAGTTTTTTTTTCGCAGAGTAATAAACTAGTATATGATGAATCTGTTTCTGTTGAAACTGTTGCAAAACATTTGGCAGACCAATGTCAGCAATATACACAATATGCGGGTGCACGACCAATGGGTGTAGCTATGATTATTGGTGGTGTTGATAAAAATGGTAATCTATTATTTTTGACTGATCCTAGTGGAACGTACATTTCTTATGATGCAGTTGCTATTGGTGCTAATTCTGACAAAGCAACTGAATTTTTAAATAAAGAATACAAAGCCGATATTAGTTTAGAAGATGCAGCTATTTTAGGAACAGCTGCTATTTATCTAGCAGGTGATGATAGCGATGGAACGGATTATATCAAAATGTGCCAAATTAAATCAGATACTAAACAATTTGAATTAATATCTGATGAGAAAATTTCAAAATTTGTGCAATCTGCAAAAGAAAAATATCTTTCATTGAAAAAGTAAACATTACTATTTTATAATTAACATAATTTCATTTATTATTGAATTTATCAATTGCAATACCTAATTCATCATTAATAGATGAAACTAACAAAGTGGATAAAACTAGAAAAATATCAAAAATTGCTAGAGCATGTGCAATTTTTAATGTAAAAGAAATCTACATTTATCGAGATTCTGCAGGTAATAAAACTGATTCAATACTACTTTCAACTCTGTTGAAATATTTAGAAACACCACAGTATTTTCGAAAACAAATGTTTCCAAAAATGAATGTCTTGAAATTTGCTGGAGTACTACAACCATTAAAGCTTCCACACCATTTAACAACATCAAATCCAAAACTGATCAAAATTGGTGATATACGTGACGGTTTGGTATTAAATTACAAAGGGAAAAAATATGTAGACATAGGAATTAATAGACTTGTCCCTTATTTTGGGAAAAAGGAATCTGGTATTAGAATAATTATACAGATTACAAAAATTTTGCCTAAAATTTCACTTAAAGAAATATCAAGAGAACAGATTAAAGAATACTGGGGATATAAAGTCAGTGAGGGAATGAAAATACATTCTCTTCTTTCATCATGGAATGATACTATAATACTTACAACAAAACATGGAAAAATTTTTACCAAATCTGATGCTGAAGAATATAAAAAATTGGAAAAACCTATTCTTGTGGTCTTTGGTTCACCCAAAAAAGGAATTCATGAAATTTTAGGCGATATTAAAAAAATTCAAAATTGTGCGTCGATAAACTTTTTTCCCAATCAGGCAACAGAGACAGTAAGATTAGATGAGGCAATCTTGGGGACTTTATCTATACTTAACATTTTTAGTATTAATTACACTTAATATTAAAACAATTAATTTGGAATTATTGGTAGCAAAAAAAAATTTTCTGCTTTTAGCGATTATGGTTGGATTTGTTGGAATTGGATTAGGAATTTTTACAATGTTTTCTTCTATAAACAATATTATTCAACCATAAAAAAATAAAAAACAAAAATCATTTTTTAGTAGGTATATAATGGGGTTAACGACTTTTTCGATATCATGGGTCATAGGAAAAAAGAGCAGCCGCGAAGAGGTAGTCTTGCATATCTTCCCAGAGGGAGAGCTAAAAGTATGGAAGCCAGGATTAGAGCGTGGCCTAAAATAGATTCTGATGAACCTAAATTACTAGCATATGCAGGATTTAAGGTTGGATGTGTTCAAATTGTTAGTATAGACGATCATGAAAAATCACCTAATCATGGAAAACAACTAGTCAGTCTTGGCACAGTAATTTCTACCCCGCCAATTGTTATTATTGGTATAAGAGGATACATAAAAGATGCAAATGGTAGACATGCAAAATTTGATTTGTATACAGATGAATTACCCAAACAAATTACAAGATTATTCAAACCAAAAACAAATGAAGATACATCAACACCATCTGAAAAATTATTAAAAAACATTAAGGAAATTTATGCAATAGTTTGTACTACACCAAAAAATGCAGGTTTAGAACAAAAAAAGCCATATGTTTTTGAGGCTGCTGTGAGAGGAGGAAGTATTGAAAAACAATTTAATTTTGTAAAGGACATTTTAGGTAAAGAATTAAAAATTGATCAGGTTTTTGAGACTGGTGTAAGTATAGATACAGCTGCTATTACGAAAGGAAAAGGATGGGAAGGTCCAATTACAAGAATGGGAGTAAAAAAGAAACAGCATAAATCAAGAAAATCTGTTAGAGAGGTTGGTTCTCTTGGTCCTATTTCTCCTCAATATGTAATGTACACAGTACCTAGAGGCGGACAGCATGGATTCCATCAAAGAATAGAATACAACAAAAGAATTATGGTTATGGATAATGTTGAAAATACTAAATTTAAAATTAATCCTGAAGGTGGATTCAAACATTTTGGTAATGTGAGGGGTGATTTTGTGATATTAAAGGGGTCAATACCTGGAACCTATAGACGTCTCATAAAATTTCGATCCCAGATTAGAAACATGCCTTTGAAAATATCCAAACCTAACATTTTAGAGGTTGTTGTTTAATGAAAATTCCTGTACTTGCAACAAATGGGAAAAAAGAAGAGGAAGTAGAACTACCATTAGTTTTTTCTACTGATTTTAGGAAAGATTTAATCCATAAAGCATTCATAAATTTAAGTTCTCATTCATTTCAATCACAAGGAAGACATCCAACTGCAGGCCAGGATGTATCTGCATCATCAAATGATCCACCAACTGGTCGTGGTACATCAAGAATTGCAAAAATGCATGGAGGAGGCGGAGGACGTCAGGGTCAGGCAGGTGGAGTCGCTTCAGTTAGAGGTGGAAGACAAGCTCATGCACCAACAAATGAAAAAGTGATTTATAAAAAATTAAATAAAAAAGAAAATAAACTTGCATTATGTTCCGCAATTTCCTCTACAAAATCAAAAGAAATTATTGAATCAAGAGGTCATATAGTAGACAAGATAGAAACATTTCCAATTATTGTATCTGATGATATTGAATCTGTTTCAAAAACTGCTGAAATGGAAAAAATACTAAATTCTTTAAATTTGATGCAGGATGTTACTCGTCTAAAATCTCGTCAAAGACGTTCAGGAAAAGCACGTATGAGAGGAAGAAGTGTGAAAGTTGGTAAAAGCACTTTATTTGTTGTTTCAAAATCAGAAAAATTATCGCAAGCTTGTGGATCAATTCCTGGAATTGATGTTAAGTCAGCTAATGAACTCAGTGTTTTAGATTTAGCTCCTGGTGGAACTCCAATTAGATTAACTGTTTATTCAAAAAGTGCATTAGAAAAAATTGAAAAAATTCAATCTCCACATTTAGAATTGATGGTGAGTGTTAAATGAATGTAAGTGAAGCACATAAAATAATAGTCAATCCTTATGTTACAGAAAAAACATTTGAATTAGTAGAAACTGAAGCAAAAGTTTGTTTCATAGTAAAAAATACAGCTACAAAACCAAAGATTAAAGAGGCGGTCAAAACACTTTATGAAGAAATGCCAATTTCTGTTAATACTGCAAGAACTGTTTATGGAAAAAAAGCCTTCGTAGAATTCGAGTCAATTGATAAAGCAAGAGATTTGGCAACTAAGATAGGTGTATTATAATTGGTGTGTATACTATCTAACAATAATAATGGTGAAATAATTGGTTAAAGAATTTACATATTATGGATTGGCAAAGAAAGAATTAGAAAATTTGTCTAATGATGAATTATTTAAATTATTAACCGCAAGAGCGAGAAGATCATTAAAAAGAGGAATTAACGACGGAAAAAGAAAATTGATTGACGAAATTAAAGAAGCGAAGGCTGGAAATAACAAAAATACTATCAAAACACATCTAAGAGATCTAATAATTTTACCATATATGGTTGGTGTAACTGTAAATGTTTTTTCAGGAAAAGAGTTTATGCCTGTAACCATATCTAACGAGATGATTGGTCATTATCTTGGAGAATATGTTATTACAAATAAGCGTGTTACCCATGGGGCACCAGGTGTTGGCTCATCAAGATCAAGTTTGTACGTTCCATTAAAGTGATAAAATATGAGCAAATACCATTATGCATTTAATAATTTTGATAATACAAAACATGTCCATGCAGCATTAAGAGAAAAAGCAATCTCTCACAAACATGCCAGAGAAATAGCTGTAGCCATTAATGGAATGCCTATTGAAAAAGCAAGAGACTACCTACTTAGCGTAATTCAATTAAAATTATGTGTACCATTTAAAAGATATAAAAAAGCAGTTGGGCATAAATCAGATCCTGGAGTAATGTCTGGCAGATATCCACAAAAAGCAGCTACAGAGATTTTGAAACTATTAGATAATTTAGAGTCAAATGCTGAATACAAAGGTATGGATTTGGATCGATTAAAAATAATTAATGCGGCTGTACATAAAGGTAGAATACTTAAACGATTTATTCCACGCGCGATGGGAAGAGCTACCCCAAAAAATGATGTTTTGACGCATGTTGAATTAGTAGCTCAAGAGATGTAAAAATGACTCAAGTACAAAACATAATCAAAGATAATTACAACTCCATATTACTAAATGATTATTTAAGAACGTCTGTAAAAGATGCAGGATTTTCAAATGTTGAGATTTCAAAGACGCCAACCGGTACTAGAATAACACTTTATGTTACTAGACCTGGAATTGTTATCGGAAGAAAAGGTACTGGTATTAGAGAACTTACAGATGTACTCGAAAAACGATTTGGATTAAAAAATCCTCAAATTTCAGTTGAAGAAGTTGAAAAACCAGAACTTTCACCGAGTGTAATGTGTAATAGAATGGCTGCACATATTCAACGAGGAACTGCATTTAGAAGAGCAACGTTCTGGACACTACAGCAAATTATGGAAAATGGTGCAATGGGTGTACAAATAACAATCTCAGGAAAATTACGTGGTGATCGTTCTGCTTTTGAAAAACATACTCAAGGCATTCTTCCAAGAGCTGGTGAACATGCAAAAAACATAGTCGATGAAGATATTGTGCATGTTGAAACACCAATGGGTTTGATTGGCATTAGAATAAGAATTGCCCAAAAAGATAAAGTGATTTCTGAATTTAAATTAAATAAATCAAAAGAAAAAACAATGGAAAAAGAACAATCTGATGAAATAAATAAAGCAGAAGCAAAAACTGTGAAAGAAGAAACTGATACCGTGAAAGCAAAAACAGAAACAGAACAAATAGAAATTGATTCAGAAAAAATTAAACATATAGAAACTATGGAAGATGAAGAGGCTGAACTAAAGTAATGGCCCACTTGAAAAATAAAACAATAAGGGAGCTTAATGAGAAAGACCTACAAGATAAACTAGATGAAATACGTACTGAATTATCCAAATTACATATGGATTCAATCAAAGGCTCATTACGAAAAGACAGTGGAAAACTTAAACCAATGCGGAAAGATATTGCAAGAATTATGACTAGAATAAATGAGTTGAAACGAAAATGATTACATCAGAAAATATTAAATCGCATGAAATAATTGGGCTGCATACTACAATTATTGAATCATCAAATTCACAATTAAAAGGATTAAATGGGATCGTTGTTTATGAAACTAAAAATACGTTTATGCTAAAAACCAAAAATGGGTTAAAAACACTACCAAAATTATCTAATAAGTGGGAATTTCAAATAAATAAATCAAAAATTGCTGTAAAGGGATTAATTATGCGTAAAAAACCACAGGATAGGATAGGTTAAAAATATGACACAAAATATTGGATTACCGGTAAAAAAACCAACAAATAAACCACAAGATAATGAAAATAACAATCCATTTACTGGCTCCTTATCGATACGGGGTAAGATTTTCGAAGGAGTAGTTACAAAAGCAAAAGCTAAAGGGACGGTTGTCATAGAAAGAAATACACCAATATATTTTACAAAATTTCGAAGATATGGTAGAAGTAAAAATAAAATTCATGCTCATGTTCCATCTAATCTAAGTGTACGGGAAGGGGATATGGTTATTGCAGCTGAATGTAGACCAATCTCAAAATCAGTTTCGTTTGTTATAGTGGAGGTTAAATCATAATGTCACAAGGAAGAAGTCGTGGAAAGGCTTCAAAAGGCGTAATAGAATTCCGACATTATGTAACTCGTGTTATTCCTGTTGGAGCACAAATTGTTTGCGCTGATAATACAGGTGCTAAAATTTTAGAAGTTGTAAATGTTCATAAATACAAAACAAGAGTATCAAGATTACCTGCTGCTGCTGTAGGTGATTTTTGTAATGTGGTAGTAAAAAAGGGTAAAGCTGAACTAAGAAAGCAAGTCCATGGTGCTGTAATAATTAGACAGAAATATGCGATTAGAAGATTAAATGGTGTTAGAGTTCAGTTTGAAGATAACGCTGCAGTTCTTATTACACCTGAGGGTGAAGTTAAAGGAACTGACATTAAAGGACCAGTTTCAGTAGAAGCGTCTGAAAAATGGCCTCGTATAGCTAACTTAGCTTCTATGGTGGTGTAATTGAATCCAAGTAAAATTAGAAATAAGCAAATATATCGAGCAACTAACCAATTTAGAGGAAAACAAGCTGGAAGTCACCTCTCAAAACAACTCCGTCAAAAATATGGACAGCGATGTGTACGCATTATAAATGGAGATACTGTTAAAGTGATACGTGGAGAATTCAAAGGTGTTGATGGTAAAGTGGTTAAAGTTTCAACTGCAAAACACACTATAGCTATTGAAGGAATAAAGAAACAAAAACGAAAAGGTGATAAAATTGATGTATATATTGATTCATCTAATGTTGTTATTACTAATTTGAACACCGATGATAAATGGCGTACTGTTAGATTAGAAAAAAAACCTAAAGCAAAAATTAAAACAGAAAAAACTGAAAATAAGACTGAAACAAAACCAGTTAAAGAGAAGGAGAGTAAAAAATAATGGGTAGTATTGCTGGAAGTAAAAAACTAAAACGACAAATGGCTCCTACCTTTTGGGGAATAACCAGAAAAGAAAAAAGATTTGTGATTTCTGTTACACCAGGTTCACATCCAAAAAATCAATCAATTCCTAATGCGGTATTATTACGTGATACACTAAAAAAAGTCACATCGTTAAGAGAAGCTAAATCTGTAATTTATAATGGAAAAGTTAGTGTGGATGGAATAAAACGAAAATCACTTCATTATTCTATTGGTTTAATGGATGTAGTTGAATTAGATGGAACATCTGATATTTACCGACTAGTACCACAATCTGGTCATTTATTAAAACCACTTAAAATCGATAATTCTGAAAAAGGGAAAAAAATAGTAAAAGTAACAAAAAAATTAACTGGAAAAGGTGGTAAAACACAACTGGGTTTTCATGATGGTAGAACACTAATTACTGATATCAAAGTAAATGTTGGCGATTCTTGTTTGATGCAAATTCCTGACCAAAAAATTCTGGATGTAATAAAATTTGAAAAAAACTCACAGGCATTAGTAATTCAAGGTGCTAATGTAGGTCAAATTGGACGTATAAACAAAATCAAGGATGGTTCATTCATTTTACCAAAATATGTAGAATTAATTATTGATGACAAAAAGATCGAAATTCCCGCAAGGCTGATTTTGGTCATTGGAAAAGAAAAGCCTGTCATACAAATTAGGTGATAGTTTGTCTCAACAGTCCATAAATGCAATGAAAAAAATTTCTTTGGGTAAAATAGTTTTGAACATAGGTTTAGGTAAATCAGGAGAAGCTATAGATATAGCATCAAATGCTCTTGCTCAAATTACTAATAGAAAACCAAATGCACGTAACGCAAAAAAATCACAAAGAGATTGGGGAGTAAGAAAAGGAGAACCTATTGGTGTTATAGTAACTGTGAGAGGTGAAGATGCAACGATATTATTAAAACGATTACTTCAAGCAGTTAATAATCAAATTAAAGAAAAATCTTTTGATAATGAGGGAAACATATCATTTGGAATTAAAGAACACATTGATATTCCTGATATAAAATATGATCCTATTATTGGTATTTTAGGTTTGGAGGTTGCTGCATCTCTCACTAGACCTGGATTTAATGTTAAATTACGTAGTAAACGGAAATCTAAAATTGGTATAAATCACAGGATAACAAAACATGAAGCGCAGGAATTTTTCACAAAACAGTTTGGGGTGACACTTGTATAATGGTTAAAGACAGATCATTTGGAGACCGTGGAACTGGTTATACACCAAGAAAGGAAAGAAAAATCGGAAGAGGTACTAGGTGGTGTAAACGATGCGGTGATTATACTGCTGTTATACAAAAATATAATCTAATGATTTGTAGAAGGTGCTTTAGAGAAGTTGCAACATCATTAGGTTTTAGAAAAAATATGTAGATGATAAAAATGCCAGCAACTAATATCATAGCCAATCTATTTGCAACATTATATAATTGTGAATCTAGACGAAAACAAGAATGTGTTGTTTTACCAACATCGAAAATTGCAATAAATGTACTTACAACGTTAAAAAAAGGTGGATATATTGGAGACTTTGAACATGTAAAAGACAAGGTAGGTGGTAAATTAAAAATTAATCTTGTAGCAAAAATTTCAAAATGTGGTTCCATTACACCACGATTCAAAGTAAAAAAGAATGAATATAACTACTGGGAACAACGATATCTTCCATCATTTAATAGAGGTATGTTACTTGTTACTACAAATAATGGAGTTATGTCACATCATGAAGCAATGGATAAAGGATTAGGAGGTTTTTTGATAGGCTATGTCTACTAAACAAACTGAAAAACTCGAAACAGAAATTAATATACCAAATGATGTAACTGTTACCTTAAAATCTAATACCTTACAATTTAATGGACCTGTAGGAAAAACTTATAAAAATTTTAAAAAAATACCTGTAAATATTGAATTAAAAAATGATAAAATAATTCTCAAGGCAACTGGTACAAGAAAAAAACATTATGCAATACTTAACACATCAAAATCATTAATTAAAACACTATGTAATGGCGTTCTAAAAGGTTATACTATAAAAATGAAAATTGTTTATTCCCATTTTCCTGTTACAGTTCAGGTTGAAGACAAAAAAGTATTAATCAAAAACTTTCAAGGAGAGAAAGCAGCTAGAACTATAACAATAATGGGTGACACAAAAATTACACCCCAAAAAGATGACGTGATATTAACTGGACCGGTATTAACAGACGTAACGCAAACTGCTGCAAGAATTGAATTAAAAACTAGAGTGAAAAATAAGGATCATAGAGTATTCCTTGATGGAATATACCGCTATTACAAATCAGAAGGAATTGAAAAATAATAAAAACAAATTTTATTATTGATACTATTTAGAAATTATGACGCTTGATAATGAATTCATAAAACAAACTAACAAGTTGGTTACTGAAACATTAAAACTTTATCAAGATGCAGGTGCTTCACCACGAATTGGTGAAGTATGGAGATGTGAAAATACAGGGGATTTTTTATGTGGTTTTTTTGTTGGGGAGATGGTTGGTTCTGCGCTTAGTGCTTTCCAAGTTTTCCATAAAAGAGAACCAACACCTCAGGAACATATGGAAATTGTAGAAATAGTTGAAAACTATAGTAAAGCGATCACAGAATTTTTCTCACAATTTAATAGCTGATCTTACATTTTGATAATACTCAAATATTATTTTTATTTAACAGAAATATGGCTGAAGCATCCGTATGGCCATACGGTTTAGGAATTGCTGCAGTTATTGGGTTAGCCATTCTAGTTCAATTTTTACGAAAAAAAAGACTGTCTAAATCAAACGATTAAATGCTAAAGAATAAATCGGTTTTTTCAGTGTAAAAACTTGTTGCCGCCCTAGCTCAGCGTGG
>LUMJ01000462.1_pt1 | contig 17553 bp, 16 predicted proteins | sample 729631 | NCBI WGS metagenome assembly LUMJ01 (sample SAMN03860266, study PRJNA289734) | marine metagenome | biome: seawater column; feature: ocean; material: water; isolation source: Red Sea water column Station 22 - depth 500m | place: Saudi Arabia: Red Sea | collected 2011-10-15 | depth 500 m | reverse complement strand
TCTCCTATACCCTTCCAGAGGGTTCTTCAGCCAAAAATCCACAATGGCTCTCCTTTCCCACTCTTCAAGCCAATGATCACGAGGGACAGAACCATTGTGATGATTTACTTTTCCGTAGCGTGCTTTCCAATGATAGAACTTGCTTGAGGTTATGCCAACCCAATCTGCCATACTCAGAGCTTTGATCTCTGCCTTTTTTGACCATAATGTGATGAAATCAATAATCTCATCTCTGATATCAGGCTCAGTCCATTGACTTCTCAGACTTCCCCAAAGTTTTTTTAAGCTGCAGGTGCTCCTCCATCAGCTCCGATAGTACTTCGTTTTTTGTTTGAAGTTTTTTCTCCATGGTCAATATTTCCTCTTCTTACGCATTTTATTCTCCTGTTTGAGTTGTCAGATTAAGACTATCTCAATACATGGAAAATTCCAATTCACGCTGAACCAGTACAACTATGACCATCCCCTTGAAGTCTTGCAAACACAAGAGTTATGAAGCATAAACCCCAACATTTACTATGGACACTACTATGGACAGCCGTGCAATTCTGCTGACAGGAGGAATAACCGCATCTCTTATACAATATATCTCAAAACCCTCTCCCCACTAAGAACTAGTCATATTTACAACTTGACTTTAAAGAAACTAGTCAATAGGGTTTACTAATAGGCATATTTGTTATTTCTATAGCATAATGCTTAATACTCAAGGATTTAGAGTAGTTTAATATATCCCTACTGCATTATTGGGACTATGAAAAAGCTAACTCGTTCTTAAGAGAGTTAGCAGCTTACCCGTTGCTACAAGGAAGTAGTTATCCGATCACTAAATCAAATGTAAGGAGACAATATGAAAAAAATAATGGCTTACACATTTTTAACCATCTGTGGTGTATTAATTATAGGAGCCTGCGGCAGTAGCACAGAAGATGATTCTTCTACATCTTCCACAAGCATGCCGGACTATGAAACGACTACTTTGTCAGGAAAAATTGCAGGTGTATCTTGGACTTTCGATACGGGACGAGTAGTAGTACCAAGTTCAGGTTCAACATATTCCTATTCTATGACAAGCGACAATCTCAGTAATGCATGTTCATCTACTTATACCGGATCTTCTAGCCATCCAATAATAATAGCTTCTAGGTCTGAAGCACCTTCGGTTGGTGAAGAGGAGCTATGCTTTTCTTCAGGTTGTTCGAAAACATTGACATTTTATGATGGCAGCATGAACTATATTATTACAACAGGCAAAATTAAGATCGACACAGTCACTACTACAGAAGTTACTGGAAAAATGTACGCAAAGTATGGTAGTGACCATGAAATCAACGGGACATTCACACTGAGTCGCTGCTGTCTCAGTGGAAGTAACTATGCACTTTGCTCGGAGTGAAATCATTAATCTCGATGTAGTAATGAGGGGATATTAAAGACAATTTAAGCTTTTTGTATTATTTAGCTAGATTTAGCGGGATAGTAGATATTATGCTCTCGGGGTTAGGAGTTCTTATTAAGCCAGTTCAGGGCCTGATATGCTTCTTCTGCTTCTGAAAGCACTTATTAGCATCTCTGCCCCATTCTCACCTACAAGACTCACGAGCTGAGTATTGAGTTCTTCAACAGATTTCTCTTTGACTATTTCATGTCTATCAACTGGCCTAAACCCAGCTCTATCCAAAAGATCGCGGGTTGCACCTAAACGTACACTCTCACTTTCTGCATTCTCTGCAAGGTCAGTCAGTATATTCAATGCCCTAGGTGCAATTTCAGCAAAGTTACGGTGTAACTCCTCAGTTATTTCATCTGCACACTCCCTGCGGAGCTTACAAGCCTGGTTACGCAATGTATGCGTGTCTTTGTATCCAGCCTTCTTTGCTGCTTCCAAGTGATCTCCAGAGCGTACATACTCTTCAACGAACACCTGTCTTTGATTGGTTAAGTCTGTCTTTGACAAATATCTTTTATTGCTTCAGGTTAATCATATTAAATAAGGCATAGAGTACACTATTCTTGTTGTAAGGTAATGAACTAATTGTTGAAGTCACCGTGTCTCCCTTTGCCATTTTTTAAACTGAGAAGCCCCATTTAGTCCTTCTTTACGTAGTTCTGGTAGACTGTTCTTCCACTCCTGAATTAAACCCTCACTTACCGAAAGTCCATGCTGACTTATGGTCGAGCGTCTGTCGGCACGAAGACAGCTTTGCGGAAAACGGGCAATTTGGTGGGCGATTTCTTCTGCTTTATCACGTGACTTCCCATTTTCGACAACATATTCACAAAGTCCAATCTTCATGCATTCTTCAGCAGGAACCTTGCGTCCTGTGAGTATAATTTCCAGTGCACGACCCTGACCGACTAGACGTGGTAACCGAACTGTGCCACCATCAATCAAAGGAATTCCCCAGCGACGGCAATATACACCAAAATAAGCACTTTGTTCCATTACCCTGAAATCACACCAGAGTGCGAGTTCCATTCCACCTGCTACCGCAGGGCCTGCAACAGCAGCAATCACTGGTTTGTCCAGTTCCAGTCGGCTTGGACCCATCGCTCCTCTGGGAGGATTACCATGTTCAGGAAAATCCAATTCACCTAGTGGACGGTCTCCTTCTAGTGAAGCAGCATTCTTCAAGTCCCATCCTGCGCAGAAGGCTCCTCCCTCACCCCAAAAAACTGCGACCGAAGCACTTTCATCTTTTTCAAACTCAAGAAAAGCTTCCTGTAAGGCATCAGCACTTTTGGGGTTCATGGCATTGCGTGCTTCCTGACGTGACAGGATCACTGTCCAGACGCTTTCGGATTTTTCAATTCTAACTGTCATGAGTTCTCTATATTTAAGGCTCTAGGTATGCATGGGATTTGTTGGTTTTTAAGAACTAACAGTTTGATTCCCAGACACGTCGGTGTTAGTTTAAACTTTTCAACAATTCTGGTCTTACCACCCAAGCCACACTCCATATTTCATTTTCATCTCGCTCCAAGCAGACAACCGTTCCCGGTGTGAAAGATACAACACCGATATCCTCATTACCAGTAATTAGATGAGCCACCAGTTTCCCAACAAACGGGAGATGCCCAACAAACATTGTGTCCTTACTTAGATTCTGGATTTCTTTTACCACTGGCACAACAGGGTCAAGGGGCGCAATCCCATCTCGCTCATCAAAATGTCCATCTCCTATCAGACACTCTCTGAAAAGCTCTGCAGTTTCCCATGCCCGCTTCTTACCGCTGTGGAAGATCCATTCAACCTGAACGCTGCCTCTTATTAAAAACGCAGCCACATTCGCAACGTCCTGTTTTCCACTCTCACTCAGTCCCCGCTCCGGATCCACCTCCTTTGGTAGCGCATTACCATGTTGCACAATGAACAATCTCATACTAGTAAATCGTCAATCTTTAAAATCTGTTTGGTCAATTTGCATTTAGTTTTTTTTAAGTTTAAAAACCTAATTTCTACCCCGTGTAGGTTGATGGGATGTTATATATAGAGCTTGATGCCCGTATTGTGGCCCCACCCCCCTTCATTGCTCTTTCAGACCTTGTCTCTGGCCTGTTACCTCCAGCGGTAACCAAGCAGGATGCGTGTTCCTTCTACCTTCTGGTCAAGCATGTCGTTAAATTCAAAAGTACCGCTTTGCTCGCTGTTGGCAACAAACATCCAACCAGATTCCAACTCAAACCCTAAGCTGTAGCCGCTACCTCCAGTTTGCGCAATGCCAGAGTAGGAACTCAGCGATTCAGCCCACAAAAGGTAATATTGTCCTCCATGAATACCAAGGAAGAAAGGACCGAACCAGGCTCTCAACTCAGCTCCAATGAGGACGCCAGTTTTGTAGTACTCTTGTTTGGGATTTGGAGGTAGCTCCGCCCTGCCGCCGTTCTCGGTGCTAAAAACTGAAAATGAAAAGGATTGCCCCAGTGACCACTGGTAATCTACTGCATCACTTAAAATGGATGTGGTCTGGTAATCATTGCCTGTATTCGCATCCAACGGTTTCAAAGGACCGTTGCCCAGGGCTAATCCCCAGCCTTCGCCTGGGCCAGCCTGAAGCACATGGGGTAAGAAAGTCAGGAAAATACATAGGAACAGAACAGGAAGGGCAATAGTTTTGAATTTCATCGCTCATCTCGTTTGGGAAAGATCATCGTAATTCACCACGATTTATTGAACCATTTCGACATTCTTCAAAAGATGCTTAAAACGATCTGTAAGGAAATATTTACTTTGTGGCTTAAATGTTACTCTGATTGGTGTTTAGTTACAATCCAGAACGCTTAAACTCTGCTTACGCTACGTCTCACGGAAGATTCGGCAAAACAGTAGATGATTAGACAGTTCATTTACGACAACATTCAAAAAATGCTTAAAACGCTTTCTAAGGAAAATATCGTTATTTGCTCAATGGTTTATGATAATTAACTGTTTGATGTAATAAAGATCGATTTGACTGCAATTAAGGTACTGTCTTGGTTCACTGTCATTTGTGGTTGCCATGTCGTATTGTAAGAGCAGGTGTGTAAATGAAAAAGGGGAGGAAAAATTAATAAATTAAATCTGAATTCAAAAAAGCGACTTTGGGTATTAATTATAATTTACATCCTTTTTATTTATGTCAGCCTGCCATTTTTCCCTGCTTTCATCAAAGTTCTGAGTACAATTATTTCAAAAGAATTATTAAATCTTCTTTCATTGTCAATGAGTATTTCATTTTTCCTGCTGCTTACTCTATGGATCTATATTAAAAAATACAAAGCAACGCAGTTTCTGCTAATTATATCTCCCCTTATGTTATTGACTTATCTTTCGCTCAGTTTGGATGTCTGGGTTGAGCGGATACACTTTATCGAATACGCAGTACTCGGCCTTTTAATTTCACGTGCAGTTGATGTTAGAACTTTGCCTGGAATCATTTTTACAGGCTGTTTGATTACATTGATCGGAGCAGTTGATGAAATCATCCAGTGGTTTCTGCCAAACAGGGTTGGAGACATGCGAGACGTCTTCATGAATTCGGTCGGAGGTCTTTCTGGTCTCTGGCTGGGAAGGTTCTTATTCTGGGAAAAACAATTTTTGAAAAGTAATTCATAAACAGCACTGAAAACAGCTCTATCTTTAAACTCATTGATAATATGAACAGCATACTCAAACATTTATCCGCAATCAGCCTTACTCTACTGTTTTCCCTTGGCCAGGGATTTTCAGCAGAACTGGTGATAGGTTTCGGTTCATGTCTTGATCAGGATCAACCGCAGCCGATCTGGAAGGAAATTAAAGCCCAAAATCCTGAAGTATTCATCATGCTGGGTGACAATGTTTACGGAGATACTAATGGAAATATCAATAATCTTGAAAGGGCTTATCAAAAACAAGCCAAGGCCTTCAAAAAAGCAGGACTGGACTTTCCCTTCCTGGCAATCTGGGATGATCATGATTATGGAAAAAATGATGGAGGTGTTGAATACAGGCTGAAGGATGAATCGCAAAAACTTTTCCTCAAATTCTGGGATATACCTGAAACTGACAGACGCCAACATAACCATGGTCTTTATTTTGAGAAAATCATTTATTCAAAAGAAGGTGCTGTGCAGATTCTAATGCTGGATACACGATATTTCCGGTCCCCGCTGAAGCGAATTCCAATACACAAAATAAGCAGCCTTGGACGTTATGAGCCGGATTACAATCCGGCTAAAACTATGTTGGGCCAGGTCCAATGGAAATGGCTTACGAGGGCTTTGAAGAAAGAAGTGGATTTAAGGGTATTAGGCACTTCAATCCAGTTTCTTGCAGAAGGTCATGGCTGGGAGCGCTGGGGTAATCTGCCTCTTGAACGTCAGAGACTTCTGAATCTGCTTGCTGAAAACTCAAAAAGCAATTTGATTGTAATTAGCGGTGACAGGCACCTTGGGGGGTTATACAGTCTTCGTACAAAAGAAGGTATTGAAATATTAGAAATAACTTCAAGCTCAATGAATAAACCGGGCAGGAATACCAATGAACCTGGTCCGCTGAGGATAGGAGAAATGTACGCTGGTGAAAATTTTGGTCTTATCAGAATCAATTTCCAAAGGAAAAGAGCAAAAATTGAATTGCATGGACTTGACGAAGGAGTGGTACTTTCTAAAACACTCCATTTTGACAAACCTGTTTTAAACGGTGAGGGAATATATAATTAACTTCCGGAGTGTTAAAATGATTTAGGTTGGGGTAATATGGATATGTGATAACAGTAAGTTATAGGAGAATCAATTGTTATTCAGTTATACCAAATTTTAACCAATAATACGGCTTATAGTCACCTATATTGACACCTAAATAAGATCCAATCATCCCACTAGGCACTACTATTTGAGCATATTGTTGATCTATCTGTGGTCAAACCCGCCAGCAAAGGTGTGAAATGTAGCACCAAAGGGAGTAACTAATTCAATAACGTCTTTCTTCACGTTTCCAAAAACCATCATATATTTCAGTTCAAATCGTTCAGACCACTCGGGTACTATCGGGCCTGCCATAAGATTTTCAAAACGCTGTTTCAATCCATCGCTGTCTTCAAATGACTCGATCAATGTCGCCTCCGTTTCATCATTATTCAAGTACCACTCAAAGCTCATTAATTTTTCTTCTTTTAAGTCAAAGGTTAATTTTGATGAGCGGTCTTTTATCCATTGTTTGGCTTCATCAGCGTCACATTTCAAGCTTTTATGCATAACAGTGTAAACACGGTTTGTGTCTGAGTTTAAATTACCCATTTATTCTCCTGTATTTTAGTTGCTTAAAAAACGTATAGTTTATGAAGTTAGTATCAAGTAAATAAAAGATTATTGCAACTCAAAGTATTTGGATGCAACACTTCCTTGGGCGAAAGTTACTTTAATAAAAAAATAGGAAGGGATGTATAAAAAAAGTCTTTTATATGTTGGAAGAACTGTTGGAAGTAAAAATATATCAAATAATCAGTTTTATTCATTAGGCTGGAATAAGCTGATATTACAAAATAAATATGGTGGCGGGGGAAGGATTTGAACCTTCGACCTTCGGGTTATGAGCCCGACGAGCTACCTGACTGCTCCACCCCGCTTCAAGAAGAGAAAAAAGGAAGATATTGAATTTTGGAGCGAGAGACCGGTTTCGAACCGGCGACCCTCAGCTTGGAAGGCTGATGCTCTACCGACTGAGCTACTCTCGCTTTCCAAATAGGCTATTATAGTTCTGGATGCGGTATTTTGTCAATAAATTTCTATTTCCGGACAAACACTGCACTGTCACAAAACATACCTTTATTTACTTCAAAATAGCCTAAGAGCTTATTTTTTCGGTTTTCGACGCAAAGGAGCACCCTGCACGTGTTTCAAAGGCGGCAGCGGTTCTGTAAGCGAACTTACGGGACGTTTTCCGAAGTTTCCCAGCGAGCGAATTCTGTCATAAAGTAGGATGGCTCCGGTTGTGGCCACGTTCAGGCTGAAGTGTGTTGGTATTTTAACTACATGCTGACAGCGCTCCAGTATTTCCGGACTCAGGCTCCCCCGTTCAGGACCAAGAATATAGGCGGCATTTAATGGATGATGAAATACAGGCAGTTCCACTGCATCTTCGAGCAGTTCAACGCCAACCAGGGAGCATCCTGCCGGAAGTTTCAATTCTTCAGCAGAATTGAAATCATACCAGGGAATACTGCGAGGAGCGGTTGAAGTATCCGATTTTGCTTTGCTGACGGAGTATTCAGCATTGACAGTAAACAGGAAACCGGCGCCAAAGGCATGAGCGGTACGGAACAGGTTTCCGGCATTCATAGGTTTGCTGGATTGTTCGAGGCCTACTCCGAAATAACCGCGCATCTTTTACTGTTTGATTAAATTTTTTGTGAGGATTAAAAAAACTGCATTAATATTGTTGAAAATGTGTTAAGATGTCGCACCTGCGAAAGCATAAATCAATCATTTCAGACACTTACAAGTTTCTGGATTCCCGCTTTCGCGAGAACGACAAACGAGGTCGTTTTTCTGAATTTAAAAGTCTTCATCAGTATTAAAAACAGTTGAACACTTTTTTATTCCCCATACGGAATCCAGACATTCTTTACCTGTGCGGCACGCCGCATCCACTCCCTTCCTTCTGACTGCTGATTATCAAACCAATCCAGCTGTTTACCGTCGTTGGTCCAGATTATTTTCATATTGCCGCTGCTGAATTTTTTTGCATTCGCGCATTCTTCCGTTGTACCTGTTACCCAAAGTCCTGCCACATCATCATGTTTTGCGAGGACGGTTCCGAGTTCCAATGCATCTCCGGTAACAATGTTAACCACTCCGGAAGGCACATCAGATGTTTCCAGCACCTGGTAAAAATCAGTGGCTGCCAAAGCAAACGGACGCGAAGGTATGAGAACCACTGTATTTCCCATGGCAAGTGCCGGAAGCAGCAGAGAAAGCATTCCAAGCAGCGGGGATTCATCCGGACAAACTATACCCATTACACCGATTGGCTCATTTAAGGCTAAAGCAAGCCCGCGCATCGGAGGCTGGTGAATCAACCCCTCGTGCTTATCGGCCAATGCGGCATAGGTGAAAATCCGTTTTACAGAAGTTTCCACTTCCAGCACAGCCTGTTTTCCGGACACGCCTGTCAGTTTCATTAGACGGTTCCGGAATTCATCGGCCCGTGTTTCCAGGTTTTCTGCGATAAAATAAAGGATTTGCGCACGTGAATGTGGCGTGACACTCTGCCATCCGGAAGCCTTGTTTGCTGCTTCAACCGCGTTCCGGATGTCTTTTCGATTGCCATGACCAATTTCTCCGGCCAGTGAACCATCCGCATTTACCACCGGCAGAGAATAGCCTGAGTCCGGACGTGTCTGTTTCGCACCAATGTAGAGTTTGGCAGTTCGGTCAAGTTCCGTGTTGAGCGTTTTACTGTGCTTTGTTACTGATTTTAAAGCCAGACGCTTGTATGTTCCTGATGGTTCATTTTTCTGTTTTAGATACTCAAGCATGCCTTCATGTCCGCCTTCACGACCGTATCCGCTTTCGCGATAACCACCAAAACCGACCGACGCGTCAAATTGGTTGGTGCAGTTGATCCAGACCACCCCTACTTTCAGTTTGGGTGCGACATGCAGAGACTGGTTGATGTTTTCGCTCCAGACGCTTGCGGCGAGACCATACGCGCTGTTGTTGGCCAGCATAACTGCTTCATCCGGAGTACGGAAAGTCATTGATGTTAAAACGGGGCCGAAGATTTCTGTCTGCGCCACTGTTGACGCAGGAGACACGTTTGTTAAAAGTGTTGGAGGAAAATAACAGCCTTGTTCCGGAAGCTTTCCCTGCCATTGCCAGATTTCTGCTCCTTCCTTTTGCCCCAGCTCCACCAGCTTTTGAATACGCTTCTTTTGAATCGGCGCGATGATTGCCCCCATGTCCATGCTTTTGTCCAGCGGGTCGCCGACCCTCAGTTTTGCCATTCTCGTTTTGAGGCGGCTGGTAACTTTTTCTGCCACACTTTCCTGTACCAAAAGACGGGAACCGGCACAGCAGACCTGTCCCTGGTTGAACCAGATCGCGTCCACAAGGCCTTCAATGGCGCTGTCAAGGTCGGCGTCTTCAAAAACTATAAACGGTGATTTGCCGCCAAGCTCAAGGGTCAGTTTTTTATCGGAATTTGCGGTTTGCTCACGAATCAGCCTGCCGATTTCAGTTGAACCGGTGAAAGCGATTTTTTTCAAATCCGGATGTTTTACCATCAGTGAACCGGTTTCTCCCGGACCTGTTATTACGTTTAAAACCCCGGGGGGAAGCCCGATCTGACTGCATATTTCCGCGAAAAGCAGCGCTGTCAGTGGGGTAAACTCAGCAGGTTTGAGCACAACAGTGTTTCCCGCGGCCAGAGCCGGAGCAATTTTCCATGAGAGCAGCATCAGCGGAAAGTTCCAGGGAATGATCTGTCCCACCGCACCGAGAGGTGTATGTTCCGGAAACTCGCTTTCCAGCGTCTGTGCCCAGCCGGCATGATGATAAAAGTGGCGGATTACAAGCGGAATATCAATGTCACGTGTTTCCCGGATTGTTTTGCCGTTATCCAGGGATTCCAGCACAGCAAACAGTCGAGAATGTTTCTGAATCTGCCGTGCAATCGCGTAAAGGTAACGTGCCCGTTGATGTCCGGATAGAGCATTCCACTTTGGGAATGCCAGTTTTGCTGCCTTTACAGCCGTGTCAACTTCAGATTTACCTGCTTCAGTAACAGCAGCCAGCTTTTGTCCGCTGGCAGGATTAACAGTCTTAAAAACCTTTGCTGTCTTAGGCTTGTGCCATTTCCCATTGATAAAAAGTCCGAAGCCTGCTTTGTGCTTCTGGAGCCACTCAAACGCCAAGTCCGGACTTTCAGGTGCAGGACTGTAATCCATCGATTTGTAAATCTCAGTAATATTCATTTGATGTATTGAGTGTGTAGTTCAAGAAGTAAGTGATTCCAGAAAAAAAGTATTCCAGGTGCCTTTTCCCTTGAGAGTGATTTTTTCGCGAGGAGTCAGCTGTCCAACTCCTTCGAGATAATCCTTGGTTTTTTCAGATATATGAATTTTTCCTGGATCACTGCTGCTTTCCAATCGGGCCGCGATATTGACCGCGTCTCCCCAGATGTCGAAGGAGTCACCCGATGTCCCCGCAATTAAAGCTCCGGAATGGATGCCAATGCGCAGTTCCCAACGTTCTTTTCCAAGGATTTCCTGTTGCAGATTTGTAGCCTCAACAAACCGCAGCATGTCAAATGCCGCCTTACAGACTTCCCTCGCGTGGTTACTGCGCTTCTCTGAAATACCACCTGCACACATGTATGCGTCACCAATAGTTTTAATCTTGCGAACCTTGTATTTCTGAACAATCTTGTCGAAACCCTTGAAAAACATATCTAAAGTTGCCAGCAATTCTCCCGGTTCAAGGTTTTCCACTTTTGAGGTGAACCCCACAAAATCAGCAAATAGAATTGTGGCTGAAGAGAAGTAATGCCCGGAAGTTTCACTTGCCTGCTCATTGGTTTTTGCTTCATTGACCTCCGATTGTTTCGCTTCATGTTCGCTTTCAATTAATGACACAATCTGATCAGCGAGGATTCGCAAACCCTCAACCTGATTGTGCTTTAATGATTTCGGGGACCCATCAACCACACACAGTGTTCCTAACGAAAACCCTCTTGAACTGATCAGGGGTGCTCCTGCATAAAAACGTAATGGTGAAGATTCCGGAAGACTATATTTTTTTTTGGTGCGCTCGTCTTCCAGGAGGTTATCTATAATAAGTGGCTGGTGTGGACTTGTCAGGCTGAACTGGCAAATAGAAAGGTCCCTTGGTTCATCTCTTTCAAAATCTTTTTCTTCATCCTTGCTCAACCCAAAGATAATCTTACATCTTTGCACAGTTGAACCCAAAATGTTGATTGCAGAGTATGGGCATTCGGTCAGGTATGAGGCTACTTCTGTGAGTGAGGAGTAACGTGGATCTTGTTCTAAATCCTTTTCCAGTATGTTCAGGCGTTTTAATTCCGTCAGCCGTAAATCCTCATTTGGGGGGTTACGTACGGGATTAATTCCTTGTTCGCTGCATAATTTACGGACTTGTTCCAGTTCTTGCTGTTTTAATTCACCTGACATCAAAACTTTTTTGAGTTGGAGTATAAGATAACTGTATTTAATTATTTCCGGTGTTCTTCATACTAGTGCTTTTCATGCTGCAGGCTGTCGGTGTGCGGCTGAATAGCGTCCGGTTAAATGATGTTCCAGCTGCCGTTCAATGTCGGTAAGCAAACCGCTGGCACCGAAACGGAACAGTTTGGGTTCCATCCATTCACGTCCAAGTTCTTCCTTCATCAGGACAAGCCAGTCCAGTGACTGCCTTGCAGTACGGATTCCGCCTGCGGGCTTGAAACCCACATAATATCCGGTATTTTCAAAATATTCACGGATCATCCTCAGCATCACCAGGCTTACGGGCAGAGTCGCGTTTACGCCTTCTTTTCCGGTGGAGGTTTTTATGAAATCAGCGCCTGCCATCATGCAAACAAGGCTGGCTTTGGCCACGTTTCGGAATGTTCCCAGTTCTCCTGTTCCCAAGATAGTTTTAAGATGAGCATTGCCGCAGACTTCCCGGAAGGATGTGATTTCATCATAAAGCCCATGCCAGTTTTGTGAGAAAACATGCGCTCGAGTGATGACAATGTCTATTTCCTGTGCGCCTGCAGCCACAGAATCCCTGATTTCTTCAATGCGTCTTAGCAGGGGATTGAGTCCATGCGGAAATCCGGTGGAAACAGCAGCAACCGGTATTCCGCTGTTTTGCAGTACTTCAACCGCTGTTTTCACAAAGGCGTGATAAACACAGACAGCAGCAACACGCGGTTTCAGCTTACCCAAGTCCAGTCCTTCAATCAGTTTCGGACGCAGCGGCTGCAGTGCTTTAGCACAAAGTCGTTTTACTCTCTCGGCAGTGTCATCGCTGGAAAGCGTGGTCAGATCAATGCAGCTCAGGCTCTTGAGCAGCCAGGCGGCCTGCCAGTCTTTTTTGATGCTTCTGCGCTTGGTCATGGTAGAGCAACGGCGTTCAATAGCGCTGCGGTTCATTTGAACGCTGTCAACCCAGTCTAAGTTAAGCGGAATTCCCTTATTTCTGCTCTTTTGAGTCATTCAGTGATTTATTTATTTTCAGCCGATTGAATGCAATGGTGATTGCCTTGTCTTTACTGTGTATTCTGACTGTCAAGCAGTTGCTGAATTTCATTGTTATAAGGCATAGCCGGAGCAGTTCCCAACCTTGTTACTGAAATCGCGGCAGTCGCGGAACCAAAACGCACTGCGTCAATCAACGGCATGCCTTCTGCCAGTGCGTGTGCAAATCCACCGTTGAAGGCATCACCCGCGCCTGTTGTTTCCAGTACTTTGTCTCCCATGTCAAAAGCCGGTACATGCTGTCTGATTTCCGAGTTGCGTACGTAAGCACCGTTTTCGCCTAAAGTGATAACAACTGTGTCTACTCCACGGTCCATGAAAATCTTTGCAGCATCTCTGGCCTGTTCCACTGTCTCAACCGGAATACCTGCCAGCATGGATGCTTCAGTTTCGTTTGGAGTAAAATAATCAGACAAGCCGTAAACCTCATCCGGAAGTATGGCAGCAGGGGCAGGATTTAGTATTGTAGGCACACCATTTCTCTTTGCCACCTCCAAACCACGCTGCATAACAGGGATCGGCACTTCCAGCGAAGCCATGAAATAGGCGCATTCCGCAATTCCAGCCTCTGCATCTTCCAAATCATCCGGAACAAGTTCGTCAGCGGCTCCAGGAACCACAATGATAGCGTTGTCGCCGCTTTCTTCATTAACCATGATTGCAGCCGCGCCTGTTGAGTTTTTAGGTATTTCCCAGACAAATTCAGAATTAATGCCTTCATCCGCGTAAAGCTTCATTGCCATTTCACCAAATGTATCTTTTCCGACCTTGGTAATGAACATTGTTTTCGCGCCAGCCCTGCGTGCGGCAACAGCCTGGTTTGAGCCTTTTCCTCCCGGGCCGAGCTTGAATGAATTTCCGATGAATGTTTCGCCCTGGCGCGGCATGCGATTACTGCGGAAAGTAAGATCTGCCACAAAAATTCCTAGAATTGAAATTGGTTTACTCATTTTCATATCCTGTCTGTAAGTTTACATCAATAGTGCTTTAACACGAAATTCAGCGTAGCAGATTAAACTCTGACAGTGAAAATTGAAAGTCAGAAAAATATTCAATGATTGTGATTTGAATTAGGAAAAAGGTTTGTTTGAGAAATTATTACGTAACTTCTTGATATTTCAGTAAGAAATTTTATTACCAGACTAAAGGCTTCGGGGTTTTTGAACAAAGTACAAATTGTCATGGATTTTGCATTAGCAATGGGAATTAATTTAATCATTTTAGTAGTTTGTTAAAATAATTCGTATTCAAAAAGTAACTTCTGTTTTTTGCTTTACTGAGTAAAAAATGGGGGAAGCAGACACAAAAATTAATTTTAGAGTTTTATTAATACGGAGATAATCATGCCCAAACAAACCAGACAAAGCACAGTTTACAGTGGAATTTATTTTGTGAATCTTGCCAACGACGATCAATCATTCTTTATCCGATACAAGCAGAATGGCAAGAGTTTTGAGGAAAGAGCAGGACGCTCCAGTCAGGGCTGGAACGCCGAAAAAGCATACTTCATGAGAAAGGAAAGAATGTCCGGATTAAATCCGCCGGGCAGTGACACATGGACAACTGCCAATAACGCCAATGGACAAAACAACTGGACGTTTTCAGGCATCTTTGAAGCATATCTGCGTTTGCGGCCAGACCTGAGGGGACGTGAAAACGATATATATCGCTTCAGAAACTACCTGCACGAAGATTTTGGGAGTATCACACCGGCAGAAGTTGTTCCGGACGATATAGAAAGATTCAGGTACAACTTGCAGAAACAGCAATTGAAACCTGCTACTGTGCGTCACGCGCTGGAACTTTTGCGGCGTCTTGCCAATTTTGCTGCTAAGAAAAAGTTTTGTCCCGGACTTAGTTTCAAGATCGAAATGCCCACTGTGGAAAATCATAAAACAGAAGATCTGACTCAGCCGCAGCTGGAAACACTGCTGCAGGTTCTGGAAGAAGAACCGGATAAGCAGGTCAGCAATATGGTGCGCCTGGCACTCTATACAGGTTTGAGACGGGGAGAAATGTTCAGCCTGAAGTGGAATGATATCGATTTTTACAACAAGACCATCACCATCAGACCCGAAAAAAAAGGCCGGCATACTTCAATTCCATTGAATGAAATGGCGGAAAAGGTTTTGGAAGAGCATGCACATCTTGAAGCAAAAAGTGAATTTGTTTTTCCAGGTCGTGGTGGGAAAAAACGCACAGAGTGTAAACGGCCGCTGTTAAGGATCAAGAAAAATGCCGGACTGCCTGATGATTTCAGGCTGCTGCAGGGTCTGAGGCACGTTTATGCTTCCATGCTGGCTTCCAGCGGGGAGGTTGACATGGAAACTTTGCAGTCGCTGCTGACACATAAATCTCCGCTGATGACGCAGCGTTACGCGCATTTAAGGGAAACTGCTCTGAATAATTCTATTGACGAATTTGAAGCAACAGCGGACTCAGTCACTCAAATTGAGGAAGAACAGATGATTCAGGATTATTCTGCAGAAAGCTATGATTCAGATTTTGCTGAAGAAGAAAGTGTGGATGACATTGAGATGTCGGCATATCAAACTGAGCTTTCTGAAGTTACGCAAATCATTGATGATACGGAGGAAAATACGGATTCAGTCTGTGTAGATGCTGGAGAAGAAGAAACCAGCCTGTTTGAAGATGAGTTAACAGAAAATGCTGAAGAAAAACAAGAATTGGAATTATCAGAAGAAACTGTTGAGCAGGTAAATGCTGCGGAACAGGCTGAAGACATTACCTTAGCTGAAGAAAGTGAGGAAATGGTTTCTGTGGAAGTTCAAGCTGAAGGCAGTGATTTAGCAGAAGAAATTATGGAAACAGATTCGTTTGAAGTACAGGATTATGACAGAAGCATTCTTGAAGATGAGTCATCAGAATATTCTGAAGATACACAATTCAATGATTTCACAGAGGAAAATGCTATTTCAGATAATTTTCAAGCAGAAATTCCAGGAACTCCGGAGTCGGAAATTAATGCAGATAATTTAATCCAGGAAACAGCTCTTGACGATTCCGTTGTTAACGAAGTAACATCATCGCCTGTTGAAGAAGAGCATGAGGAATTGACCACAAGTGGTGAAGAGCCGGCTGTGAGTGCTGAAGCAATAGTGGAATGCTCTGAGCGTGATCAGGAATTGTCTGATCAGGTTGAAGCGTATCCGGAAGTTCCTGACAGCAAAACAGCAATTTCAACAAAGACTGTAAAAAGTGTTCCTAGCAGTGAGATTGCCGGTACTACTGAGCAACCAGAGAAGGTTTTGAGGATGCAATCTGTCTTTCATAGTAAGACAGACAAAAATGTTGAAAGCCCAAATTCTTTGAAAGAAGTTAAAATTGATTCTAAAACTGATGCTGAAAACGAAACAGATGAAAATAAATCAGGGCAGTCAGCGCGACCAACAATTTCTGATCTGAAGAAGGAATTAATGTCTTTGTCCGAACTGATTAAATCTTCGCCCAGTAAATTAAAAAGTACAGCGGAAGCTAGAAATTCTTAAAAATTATTTCCTTTGGGGGGAATGCTGTTTTGATTCCGGATTTAGGACACATCATGCGGGATTGATTGATAAACACCGGCATTAGCATTATAGCAGAAATATTTTGTCCGGGGTTTTTTCTAAGGGGAAAAATCTATTTTTTGCAAAACTTGGTTAATTATTTTTGGTAGCAGGGAGCAGAATTGAACTGCCGACCTCGGGTTTATGAATCCCGCGCTCTAACCAACTGAGCTACCCTGCCACAAAAGTAATACTAATGGATTTCGGGTTTTTCTGAATTTTGGAAAAAACCCATTTACGCACGAATTTGATAATTTCCGTACAATTTCCAGAGAAGTAATACAATTAATTTAACATTCACTCATTGCTATGTCCATTATGATTTTAAAAATCATACTTTAGACTCACCTGAAAGTAAGCTTCATTAATTTTTCACAGTCAGACAACACTTCATGTGAGATTCGAACTCTTGTAAATAAACTTTACAGGAGAAAAAAATAATTGACATTTTGTTAAAACATCTCTATAGTCCTCTAATCCACGAGTGATGTCAGTACGACAATGATTTTAAGGAAAATTTATTTTTAATTCATTTACTAAAGGTTTTTAATAGTATACATTTGTCTAATTATTATTTCGAGTTTTACCATCATTTCTTGTGCCAATTCAGGCTCAGACAATAGCACCACTTCTACCGCAGATACAACGGCTCCCACACTGGCGGAAGTTACAGCAGTTACCACCCCACCCAATGACACTACACCAAACTACACTTTTTCAACTGATGAAGTCGGTACTATAACATATGGAGGTTCCTGTACTTCGAGTATCACCTCTGCTGTCTCCGGTAATAATACTATTACTTTAGTCTCTTTGAGTGATAATACATATTCAGACTGTACTATTACAGTTACGGATTCTGCAGGGAATGTAAGCAGTACCCTGACAATAACTGCTTTTACTGTAGATACCACCGCACCGGTTGTTGCGGAAGTAACAGTTGTTACAACTCCGACTAATGACAGCACACCAAATTACACTTTTTCATCAGACGAAGCAGGCACCATCACTTATGGAGGCTCCTGTTCTTCAAGCACCACTTCTGCATCCGTCGGCAACAACACCATCACATTGAGTTCCTTAAGCGATGAAACATATTCAGACTGTACTATTAAAGTTACTGATTCATTAGGATATGTAAGCAATACTCTGACAATAGCATTATTTGTAGTAGATTCAACAGCAGCAACACTGAAAGAAGTAACAGCAGTTACAACTCCAACAAATGACACTACCCCAAACTACACTTTTTCATCTTCTGA
>LUMJ01000943.1_pt2 | contig 17588 bp, 16 predicted proteins | sample 729631 | NCBI WGS metagenome assembly LUMJ01 (sample SAMN03860266, study PRJNA289734) | marine metagenome | biome: seawater column; feature: ocean; material: water; isolation source: Red Sea water column Station 22 - depth 500m | place: Saudi Arabia: Red Sea | collected 2011-10-15 | depth 500 m | reverse complement strand
GCCATCACCCAAGCTCCACCCAATAACACCTATACAGGCACCGTCGCGCATGATCAAATCAAGCGCAATATATTCAATGAAGAACTCGACTTCGTGCCGCAATGATTGTTGATAGAGGGTGTGAAGTATGGCGTGGCCTGTTCTATCGGCCGCTGCACAGGTTCTCTGAGCTCGGCCTTCTCCGAAATTGGTTGTCATACCCCCGAAGGCCCTTTGATAGATCTTGCCATCTTCAGTTCGGGAAAAAGGCACACCGTAATGCTCGAGTTCAACGACCGCAGCAGGCGCTTCTTTACACATATAAGCAATCGAGTCCTGATCACCCAACCAATCTGAACCTTTGACCGTATCGTACATGTGCCATCGCCAGTCATCTTCTCCCATATTGCCTAGTGCAGCGCTCATACCACCCTGGGCCGCTACGGTATGCGATCTAGTCGGGAAAACCTTGGTTAGACACGCAGTTTTCAAGCCGCCCTGCGCCAGACCAAGACATGCTCTGAGGCCGGCTCCGCCGGCGCCAACCACCACTACATCGTAAGCGTGGTCGATGATTGTGTATGCTTTCGTCAAGTAATTATTGTGTCCATGTAAAAAGAATCGCACCTACTGAACACACAGTAATTAGAACTGCACACCATCTGACAAGATTAACAAGTTGTTTTTGTAGACGATAGTTAGATATGTAATCTTCCAGCACGACTTGAATTCCAATTACTGCATGGAAACACAGCACACTTATCGCTAGAGACAAGAGTAAGAACGATGTCGGCAGAGATAGCCATTGTTTTACCTCAGCATAGCTCAGTTCTGAACGAAAAATGATTCTGACAAGTAGCCAAAGTATTATTGGCGCTAACACCAAAGCAGAATAGCGCTGATACTTCCAATGCTTTGACCCTAAATTGTTTCCCACACCCTTCGACCGTTTCTCATTTCAAACTACTAAAGCCAGGCCCGAACGACAATGAGCAGCGTAACAACAATAGACAACAGAAAAACAATTCCGCCGCTTAAATAGACACTCTTTAACTCGAAACCATACCCGAAGTCCCAGGCAAGATGGCGAATACCGTTAAAACTGTGATAAACCAGGCTGAATACAAGCCCCAGTGACAATATCTTTCCCACTAACGTTGACCCGATTGAGTTGAACAACTGAAAAGACTCTTCCCCGAGCGCAACACAAACTAGCCAACTGCAGATCACAATCAGCCCAAGCACTAGAAACAGGCCGGTCGCTCGGTGCAGGATCGACAACAGCGATGTCAACTGCGGTCGGTAAATCTGGATATGGGGTGAGACGGGACGTTGCTTGATCGGCATCTTCTGTTGCAGACGGTACGTAAAATTGATGTGAGTTGATCGACCGTTAAAAATCGATGCAGCGGCCATTTTTCTCCCAATCGCCGAATCGAGTTGGGTCGGGATGAGGGGTCATTAGTCCTTCGCCTCCGGCTCGCTTCACTGATTTAGACTCACGCTCATTTGCCTTCGGAACAGCGTCTACAGCCGCCTTACCGTACCTACTCAATACTGTCGAAGGGACTACAGTTTTTTGATTTATACCATCCATGCCCACGGATTAATTCTCTCTGCTTTAGGGATATAATACAAGTTCGGCAGTCAACATTTTGTGAGTAATTCGCTTTGGTAACTCAACAAATGCCTACCGAACCGGAGTCTACAGTCAAACGATTCCGCACCATGCGGAAATAACATTTAAGCCCATGAATAAATCAGCAGCGACGAGCGAAAACTATTCACCGTCAATAAGCCAATCCTGGCTGACGTTTCTCGAGTCAAAAGGCGGAGAAATTGTTGGCGGTCAACGAGCAATATTTCCTCAAATTCAACAAGAGATACCCGAACGATACATCATTCCATGTACACAAGAAGCTGTCATATGCTTCGAGGGGAAGGATGTTGAATCTTTCTTGCAAAACCAATTAACCTGTGATATCAAAAACTTAGAAGATAATCGATTTCTCTTTGGGGCTTATTGCAGCCCAAAAGGCCGAGTTCTAACGACGTTGCGCCTCTTCCCATTGAACGGCACCGTATACATGGTATGCCACCATTCAATGGTCACACCTTTGCTTGATCGTCTAAAGATGTTCGTTTTTCGCGCAGATGTGACCTTCTATACCTGTTCTGATTTGGCGGTGATGTGTCTCGATGAACATACAGAACTTGGTCGTTTCCCAATACCTAGTTGGCGCCAATCCGGACCTGGGTGGCCTAAAGCGTGTTATGGGGATTCAGAATCCACACAAGCCGTACAACTTATGGTTGTCCCCGTACCTGATGCGATCGAGCTAATTGAAAACACCGAGGGGCATATTCCGCTCTTAGATTCAGATTATTGGAACCTGCTCCAAATTCGCCATGGCGTAGTCAGTATTACCTCATCGACTACTGATCTTTTTACACCACAAAATCTCAACCTTGATTTGATATCTGGCGTAAGCTTTACCAAGGGTTGCTATCCAGGGCAGGAAATTGTTGCGCGTCTGCGGTACCTCGGCCGAGTCAAGCAACGACTATTGCGAGGAAAGCTTCAAGGCGACCATGACCTCCGTGTAGGTCAGCCTGTTATTTTAGCCAACGCAACAGATAACAAGTCCGGTGTAATCGTAAACGCGAGCGCCTTGGCGGGTGTAACAACAGAATGCTTGTTGAGTGTTTACGATTTCTTGGGAACCGAAAACGTTTACTGTTATAAAGACCAGCCTAGCGGGTTTAATCAAGCCCAGTTGCGAACGCGCGTGTGCCTCAATCGCACTCAATCGACTCTTAATATCAATCACCTCGGCGTGCAGCCGGTCATTTCTCTTTCGCAGTTTCTTATTTTGCTCTGTCAACTCGTTCAGTGTTGAATTCAAAGCGAATACGTCAAGTACACTGTTTTTCCCGGCCCAAATAGCATACTGAAGAAGCACAAAAAGCAACACTAGGATACCGATCAATACTTTGTGTGACATACATTTCTATCCGCTGAATGTCGAATCCTTTGATGTCGAACGTCTCCTTTTACAATGGGGGAAACCGTTCAACCCGGCGAATAACGCACTCGTGCCAAGTTCTTCTTCGATTACCATCAGCCTGTTGTATTTTGAAACACGTTCTGATCGACACAAAGAGCCTGTTTTAATCTGTCCAGCACCTGTGGCAACCGCTAGGTCTGCTATCGTCGTGTCTTCAGTTTCCCCTGATCGATGTGAAATCGTAACACCATAGTTCGCCGCTTTTGCGATACGAATCGCCTCAAATGTCTCAGTCAAAGTCCCAATCTGGTTTACCTTGATTAGGATTGAATTTGCGAGTTTACGGTCTATCCCTTTTTCAAATATTCCAGGGTTGGTTACAAACAAATCATCACCTGTTAACTGTATACGATCACCAGTGGCTCGAGTGATTAATTCCCATCCATCCCAGTCATCTTCCGCCATCGCATCCTCAATAGTTAAAATCGGATAGCGCTCTATCCAGTCCAAAATAAGTTGAGCAAATTGTTCCGACGTATACGTCCGGCCGTCGCCTTCTAAACAGTATTGACCATCATGAAAAAATTCTGAACTCGCGACGTCCAAACCGAGATAAACATCTACCCCGGGTGTGTAGCCCGCCTGAATTATCGCCTCGAGTACAGCCTCTATCGCTTGCTCATTGGAATCCATTTCCGGGGCAAAGCCACCTTCATCACCCACGCCAGTGTTCAGGCCTTTTTGCTTAAGAATTCTTCGCAGCGTGTGAAATACATCAGCACCCACCCTAACCGCGTCGGCAATACTGTTCGAACCAACCGGCAGAATCATAAACTCCTGGAAATCAACACTATTGTCTGCGTGAGCTCCTCCATTCAGAATATTCATTTGCGGCACTGGCAGGACATATTCTCCATCACCAAATTTCTGTCCCAAATAGACATAGAGCGGCAATTTTGTACTGCATGCACTAGCACGGGCAATCGCAAGTGAAACACCTAAGATGGCATTGGCGCCCAGGCGAGACTTGTTGGTTGTGCCGTCGAGATCAATAAGTGCATCATCTATCGTTGATTGCTCGAATGGGTTCAACTTAAGTACGCATTCGGAGATTTCAGTATTTACATTTTCAACCGCACGTAAAACACCAAGACCAGAATACCTTGATGGGTCGCCATCCCTGAGTTCTACTGCTTCAAGGCGACCGGTTGATGCACCCGAAGGCACTGCGATACTGCCGATTGAACCGTCGGATAAGACTACAACTGTCTGTACAGTCGGGTTACCTCGTGAATCGATCACCTCTCGACCGGTGACACTGACAATTCTCACAGCCACCGCATTTTCTCCTCCGTCAACGAAGTAATCCACGCAAAATCTAAAGCTCGTGCGATCTCACAGCGATTCCATCCAATGCCATAAGCTCGATCAACAATGATTCAAGCTGATTGAGTGGCCACGAATTGGCACCGTCGCTCAATGCCTTATCTGGGTCCGGGTGCACTTCCATAAAAAGGCCAGACACCCCAGTTGCAATGGCTGCACGTGCCAGAACCGGTACGAATTCTCTCTCACCACCCGATTTATCTCCGCCCTGACCCGGAAGCTGTACGGAATGAGTTGCGTCAAAAACGACTGGGCAGTCAAAACTCGCCATGATGGCAAGAGATCGCATGTCAACGACTAGATTGTTATAACCAAATGAAGTACCTCGTTCACATAGCATGACTTCCGAACCACCAGCCATCCGGGCTTTAGACAGCACGGATTCCATCTCGTGGGGAGACATGAACTGACCTTTTTTGATATTAACTGGTTTACCAGAAGCTGCCACCGCCTCGATGAGGTCAGTTTGTCTGCACAAGAATGCCGGTGTCTGAAGAATGTCAACGACCGAAGCAACCGCAGGCACCTGGTCGACTGAATGTACATCAGTAAGCAACGGTAGACCGCTACTGCTTCGCACGTCGCTGAGAATCTCAAGACCTTCATCCAGTCCAGGCCCACGATAGCTCTCGCCCGCAGTTCTGTTTGCCTTATCGAATGAAGACTTGAAAATCAGTAGAATGTTAAGTCGATCACTGATTTCCCGCAGTGCTGTAGCGATCTCCAGAACGGCCTCTCTCGATTCGATAACGCAGGGACCAGCTATTAAGAAAAACGGGTGACGACGTCCGACTTCTCTACCCAACAAATTCACAGTGTCGCAGCTTCCATAAAGTCCGTTTCACTCTTGGAAACGGTCATAGCCGCCTGTATATAATGAGTGAATAATGGATGGCCGTCCCTTGGTGTCGACGTGAATTCGGGATGGAATTGACAGGCGATAAACCATGGATGATCAGATATTTCAATCATTTCAACAAGATCATCCATCGATTTGCCAGAAAAAGTAAGTCCTTTCCCCTCCAAAACATCTATGAATCGATTGTTTACCTCGTATCGATGACGATGACGCTCTCGGATTTTTTGTTGTTGGTATATGTCTGAACATGCGCTGCCTTTCTCCAGCTCTGCGTACTGAGCTCCTAGTCGCATCGTACCACCAAGATCGGCATCGGTGTCTCTGCTTTCTGTCTCACCTGCTTGGTTTGTCCACTCGGTAACCAGAGCAATTACAGGATGCTTGCATTCTTTATCGAATTCAGTGCTATTTGCATCTGACAGGCCAACAACATTACGGGCATATTCAATAACAGCTATCTGAAGGCCAAGGCATATACCGAGGTACGGTATGTTCCGCTCACGCGCATAACGAGCTGCTTCAATCATTCCCTCGGTGCCTCTAATTCCAAATCCACCAGGAACTAGAATCGCATCACTTTGCTCCAATACACTGGTGCCTTCCTTTTCAATGTTTTCTGCATCTACATAGTTGACATTAACCTTACAGTCGTTCGCGATTCCGGCATGTACAAGTGCTTCTGACAGCGATTTGTAAGATTCAGTAAGACTAACGTACTTACCAACCATTGCAATATCGACCTTTGAAGTTGGATTCTCTAACGCTTCTGTAACCCGGTTCCACTCGGTCAAATCGGCAGAACCTCCCGATAGATGAAGATGCTCAACAACAATCTGATCCAATCCTTGTTCGTGGTACCGCCGCGGAATGGAATAGATGCTGTCCACATCTTCGCCTGAGATAACCGCAAATTCCTCTACGTTCGTAAAAAGAGATATCTTACTTCTGGATTCATCAGGAATAGGCTTGTGTGCTCGACACACAAGAACGTCGGGCTGGATCCCGATGCTGCGTAACTCTTTTACTGAGTGTTGGGTAGGCTTGGTCTTAATTTCACCCGCTGACGGCAATTCAGGAATAAGTGTTAAATGAACAAAAGCTGTATTGCTTCTGCCTTCCTCAATTCTCATCTGCCGAATCGCTTCCAAAAACGGTTGAGACTCTATATCACCAACGGTACCACCTATCTCAACCAAACAGACGTCGTATCCCTCGCCTGCAGCCTTTATTGAATCCTTGATCTCGTTGGTAATATGTGGAATAACTTGAACAGTTCCTCCCAGGTAATCGCCGCGTCGTTCCTTTCGAATTACACGCTCGTAAATCTGCCCAGTCGTAAAGTTGTTCAACTGAGTCATCCGCGTACGGACAAATCGCTCATAGTGGCCCAGGTCTAAATCCGTCTCTGCACCGTCATCGGTAACGAACACTTCTCCATGCTGAAATGGACTCATCGTGCCGGGATCAACGTTGATATAAGGATCCAGTTTGACAAGTGTTACCTTCAGCGCACGCGCCTCCAGCAGGGCAGCCAAAGACGCCGAAGAAATACCTTTTCCTAAGGACGACACTACACCACCAGTTACAAAAACGTACTTAGTCATTATTTCCTCTACCACGAACGATGTCATGTGCTCGCATAACTGTACGACTAGGTACAAATGCTTAAGGATCCGCGGAGATAAAACAGCACACTCGAACGAACGTGCTCCGCCATGCCTGACGGACAGCTAGACTACCAGACATGGCCCCCGGGAACAACGGCTAAACATTAATCTCAATCTAAGTGACCTGTTTGAGTGCCAGAAATACTGATTTCCAGCCCGAATTCGGCGCCCGATGCGGCATACGCATTTTCCACAGCCAAGCCCGGTATACACACCAAATCGTCACCCAGATAGACATAAGGCAGCCTACATCGCTCCCACGACGGTATGCCGCTTTCCTGAAAAAGATTCTTAATGGTTCGACTGTGATGGGACCTAGAAGGACGAATAACACGAGCTTTATGTTGCCAATCAAGAATAAATGGCGAGTCTTTAATGAAACAAAGACTGATTCCACTGCCCCTCCGACAGTGTGCCGACAGCGCGACCCCAACTTCCTTTATGCTCAGCGCATCCAATCCCTGCCAAAATTGTGTTGCTGGATTACACAATTTGGGCTGGACCGGCAGTAGATAAAGAAACCCTCGATATGCACGAAATTCACCCTCTTTCCATCGTACACCTACACGGCCGATAGTCCCGTTTCCAAAAATCTGTCTCATCAGTTCATTCATTTTTCCGGAGCTGGGTAGCGTTAGCCCTTCGCACCGTATCCAGTAGCGCAATACGTCAACAATCCGAGTTTGATCGAGCTTGATCAGGTCACCAATCCTTATGCAACCATAATCACCCAAAAGAGTAGGTTTACCAAGACAAAGAAACATTTTGAGATCTGCCTGGGCGCCCTTGTCTAGACTCGACTGTATTGTTTTAAGATGGCCCGAACTCCGGAATATTGTTTGATCGACACTGGGCCAACGCAAACGAATCAAAGGTAGTACCTCGTGCCGCACAAAGTTTCTATCTATATGGATATCACGGTTACTTGGATCTTCAATATATCGAAGATCCTTTTTTCTAGCATAGGCTATGATCTCTTCCTTGGACACTCCCAGCAGCGGTCGTGCCATCCAACCCACACCAAATTGTCTTATCTCGTGCATTGCTCCGAGCCCGAGCAAACCTGATCCTCGAAATAGGCGCAACAGAACAGTCTCAATCTGATCCCCCATATGATGCGCTATTACCAAAACATCGGCAGGGGTGACTTGAGAGTGAAACCAATCGTAGCGAGCTTTTCTTGCTGCGGCCTCTTGTCCGTGGTCGGATTTTTGAACATTAAGCTTTATAGTTTTTAGAGGCACTTTCAGCTCATCACACTGAGCCTGACAGTGTTTCGTCCATTGTTCAGATTCAGGTTGAATCTGATGATCAACATGTAATGCAACTATGGAGAGGTCATAGTCCGTACGTAATTCACACAATTTGTACAGTAGAGAAACCGAATCTATGCCGCCGCTTAACGCTACTAATAGTCGACGAGCGTTTTTGTGCTTTACAAATCGTTCTACTTCAGTATCGAACTTAGACACGCTATTTGTCGCGCTTACTTTCCATTCTGGAATTCACCAAATGACTGCAACCGTTCGTAACGCTTGCCTAGTAGTTCGGGGGTTGGCCAGCTTGACACTTCTTCAAGGTGGCGAGCCAAACTTGCATTTAGATCTGCAGCTGCACGTTCGTAGTTGCGGTGTGCACCCCCGAGGGGCTCCTGAACAATCTCATCAACCAGCCCTAGTCGCTTTAGATCAGCCGATGTGATCTTCATAGCCGCTGCAGCTTCGGGTGCTTTATCTGGATTTTTCCATAAAATAGAGGCACAACGATCACCGAATATGTCGAAAACTCCATCATTATCAAGCGATCACAAACACCAATAGCTAGAGCCCCCCCGGACCCCCCCTCCCCGATTACGGCTGAAATAACCGGCACCCTTATGCCAGTCATCACTGCCAACGAACGAGCTATTGCCTCGCTCTGTCCTCTCTCTTCCGCGTCAATTCCCGGATAAGCGCCTGGCGTATCGATCAAGGTTACGATGGGTAGATTAAATTTTTCCGCAAGTTTCATCACTCTCTGCGCCTTGCGGTAGCCTTCCGGCTTAGGCATACCGAAATTGCGTTGCAGTTTCTCTCGCGTATCTCGACCTTTTTGATGCCCGATCAGTGCAACGTTCCAGCAGTCAATCTTTCCAATACCCGCAACAATCGATCTATCGTCTGCAAACATGCGATCGCCGTGAAGCTCTTGGAATCCATCAAAGGCTAGATCCACGTAGTCAAGCGTGTAGGGGCGCATTGGATGACGCGCAAGCTGAGTTATTTGCCAAGAATCAAGTGAGGAAAAAATATCTTGGGTGACTTTCTGCCTTCGCATTTCAAGCTTGCTGATCTCAGTACCCAGGTCTAGATTTTGGGTTTGACTGACCCTTTCAAGCTCGTCGATTTTTGCCGAAAGTTCTTCGATTGGCTTTTCAAACTCCAGAAAATTATCCACAGCACAGTTACCTAAGCCTCACCCCAGACCAGTTTATTTTATCTGAATTTCCACACTATAACCTTGTTTCAAGCGGCCTGGGATGACATCAAATCCAACCGATCTCTGAGTTTGTTTTTATCGTACGTATAACGCAGCGATCCTGCCCCAAATATTGCGATCAGTTGTTCTATCAACTCTTCATCCACTTGAACCGTCCAGTCGGAACCCAAATTTATAACAGCCTTATCCCCTTTGGCGTTACAGTACTCGACGCAGACGCTGGTGGGACCTGGCCGAAAAATATCTAGCACGGTCTGCAATTCAACTATCTGATTCTCGATATTACCCTTTATGTCTAGCAGTACGGCCAACCTGGTAAGGCCCGCTTCTCGAATTTGCCGTAGAGTTCTAATCTGTTCGGCTTTTAACCGCAATTGCCCGTTACGATCATCGACAGAGCACAAGCCTTCAACCAGCAGGATCTCTGAAGTATCAATAATGTTTCTGACATTTTGGAAAAGATCACTCGATACGGCGATATCCGCGTAGGCAGATCCATCATGCAAAGTAAAGAACGCCGCAGTTTCACCTCTTTTATTACTGAAAATGCGTAGAGCAGAACCCAGCCCTGCTAAGAATATTCTTCTCTCGGGAGTTGGATGAGTCTCAGAGATCTTTCCAGTGATCAGGGCATCGAGTTGATCATGCACATGGTCGATGGGATGCCCGCTCAGATACAGACCCAGCGCTTGCCTTTCATTCTCGAGCGCTTTCCTTGATGACCAATTCGGCACTGATACGGCGAGATCACCATTCACTGCGCTGGACTCTAGCCCGAACATATCATTTTGTCCGGAAGTTTGATCGTCAGCCATTTGGTCAACCAGTTCGATGGTCTGGGGCAGCTTCGCCCAATGTGTCGCTCTGGTCGAACCCAGACAATCTAAAGAGCCAGACATAATCAACCCTTCGAACACCTTTTTGTTAACGCGGTGTTGGTCCACTCTGCGGCACAACGAGTGCAAATCATTGAATTCTCCATGGGTGATCCGCTCATGCAACAAAGAGTCAATTGCTCGTTCACCAATACCCTTTATAGCACCAAGTCCATAACGAATAGACCCATCCTCTTCGACCTTGAATTCATGATCGGACTGATTGATATCCGGGCCGCGTAACCGTATCTTCATCCGTTTGGCTTCACTAACAAGCACTACAAGCTTGTCCGTATGCTCCATATCTGCGGACATACAAGCCGCCATAAATTCCGATGGGTAATGTGTTTTGAGCCATGCCGTTTGATAGCTCAGAAGCGCGTAAGCAGCTGAATGAGACTTATTGAATCCGTAACCTGCAAATTTTTCGATTAAATCAAAAATGTAGGCCGCGTTCTCACGATCAACCTGTCTCTCAGCAGCACCCTCAACGAACGACTGGCGTTGTTCACGCATCTCTTCGGACTTTTTCTTTCCCATCGCCCGTCGAAGCAAGTCGGCCGATCCAAGTGTGTAACCAGATAAAACGCGAGCGATTTCCATTACCTGTTCTTGGTAGAGAATCACACCGTATGTTGGTTTTAGGATCTCGACGAGAGTCGGATGGGGATAACGAACTTCTTCATGACCATGTTTTCTACTGATAAAGTCGTCGACCATTCCGGACTGAAGCGGTCCCGGTCTAAATAAGGCCACCAAGGCAATTAGCTCGTCAAAGTGATCTGGTCTTAATCTTTGGATCAGCTCCTGCATGCCTCTTGATTCAAGTTGAAACAGTCCAGTTGTATAGCCTGTACAGATAAGCGAATATACTTTTGAATCATCAAGAGCAAGTTGCTCTATATCGATTAGCTCAAGACCTGCTGCTGATCGCTTGCGATTAATAGTTTTTACTGCCCAGTCAATGACTGTCAGGGTTCTCAGTCCCAGAAAGTCAAATTTTACGAGCCCTATTGCCTCCAGATCGTCCTTATCGAATTGAGTTACAGGCTGACTCATTCCCGGTTCCTGATACAAAGGCGTGAAATGAGTAATTGGGCCAGGTGCAATAACCAGGCCACCCGCATGCTTTCCGGCATTGCGCGGGATCCCTTCGAGCAGCTTTGCGTTGTCAATCAACTGGGTGACGTCAGGATTCCCGGTGTATCTCTCCTTTAGACCTTCATCCTGGGCCAGGGCCCTGTCGAGTGTCATACCGACCTCAAAAGGAATCATCTTCGCCAGGGTATCGCAAAACCCATATGGCTGGCTCATCACACGGCCGACGTCTCGAACGACCGCCCTGGCGGCCAGGGTGTTATAGGTGATGATCTGAGCAACGCGGTCACTGCCATATTTCTGACTTACATACTCTATAACTCTGTCACGCCCGTACATGCAAAAATCAATGTCAAAATCTGGCAAAGAAACCCGTTCCGGGTTGAGAAAGCGTTCAAACAAAAGCCCATAACGAATCGGATCGAGCGCTGTTATCCCCAATGAGTAAGCAGCTAAAGATCCAGCGCCAGAACCTCGACCAGGACCAACAGGGATCCCGTTTTCTTTTGCCCATTTAACAAAATCTGCGACAATCAAAAAATATCCAGAAAACCCCATCTGCATGATTGTTTCTAGTTCTGCATGCAACCGCTTCGTGTAGTGACTGTAATCCGTATCTCTAATTTCGGGTTGCTCGAATCTGTGTTTTAGGCCGGTTTCAGCAGCTTGCCTTAACATTTCATCTTCTGACTTATGTGCCACAGATGGGTACGTCGGCATATATATTTTGCCCATTTCGAGAAAGACATTACATCGCTTCGCAATTTCTAATGTATTTTCAAGAGCAGATGGTACGTCATCAAATAAGGCAGCCATTTCCAACTGGGTTCTAAAGTACTGTTGGTCGGTGTAGCGCCTTACTCGCCGGGGATCTTGCAATACATTACCTTCATCAATACATACACGAATATCATGCCCGGTGAAATCATCGCGATTCAAGAATCGCACAGCATTGCCCGCGACGAGTGGAATTTTTCGCTCGGATGCTAGTTGCAGGACTTTCGACTCATACTCTCCTTCCCCTCGTCGGTTCGTCCTAGTTATTTCCAGATAGAAAGCATTGGGAAACATGTCAGACAATTTATCGGCAATCGATTCTGCCTGATCTGACCTTCCTGAACATATCAACTTGCCAATGGCGCCGTCTATACTTGGCGAGATTGCTATAAGATCACCACTCCCTTTACTTAATTCATTAAACCCAACTGCGGCCGTAGCAGAATCTTCATCAAGCGTATAGGCATCCGTCAGCAATTCACAAACATGTCGATACCCGGCATTATTCCGGCAAAGCAGAATAAGGCGCCCATGTGGCATGCCATATTCTTCCATAACCTCAATATCGACCCCAAGCACCGGCTTGACGCCATAATCAGTACAAGCACGAATAAATTTGATACCGCCGTATAGATTTGATCGATCTGTCATCGCGACTGCAGGCATCAATAACGACTTCGCTGTTTTAGCCAACTCCTTCACCCGAACAATACTTTCACCAAGTGAATACTCGGTGTGTACATCTAAGTGAAGAAAAACTGTCTTAGTCATTGCTCTAGCAAGTAATTGCGGTCAATCTCACCCTTCTAATAATTTTCTTACCGGTCGGTAACTTGTCCGGTGGATAGCACATGGACCCAATCGACCTAGCTTATCCAGGTGCGAAGACGTTGGATACCCCTTATGCCTCTCAAAGCCATAGCCGGGATATTCTTTACTCATAGCTACCATGACACGGTCTCTTGCCACTTTTGCCAGTATTGATGCCGCTGCTACCACGTGAATACTTTGATCCGCTCGCACCACAGCTTTACCCGGACAACCAACGTCTGGGTACGCAGTGCCATCCACATATAAATACGTTGGAGTCACATTCAACCCATAAACCGCCCGTCGCATAGCCAGCAAAGTCGCATGATGTATATTATATTGATCCACTTCGGCAACGGTCGCAGCGCCAATCGCCCAAGAGAGCGCCATGCGGCGAATCAGATCAGATAACTCCTGCCTTTGTCGAGTAGGAACCTTCTTTGAGTCCCGTACCCCCTCCAGACGTACGCCCCGTTCGAATATAACCGCTGCCGCAACAACTGGACCGGCCAGGGGGCCTCTGCCCACTTCATCAACACCCCCCCTTAGTTCTGTAGCGCTCACACGTCTAGTCTGTCATATAAACCAGCTCTTTAGCGATTTCATCATTCGCATTGTTGCGGAGCATCCCTGCAAGCCCCTGGAAAGCGTGTTCAATTTGTCGTCGATAGAGACAGTCGGTTAATAGTCGTTGAATCTCACCATTCAGATTGTCTACGTTGGCATCGCCCTGAAGAAATTCCTTTACCATAGGCTCCTCAGTAAGATGATTGGGCATCGAAACATGCCGGACCCTGGCAAACAATCTTGCCAACAGATATGACAACCGAGAGACCTTATATGCTACGACTATCGGCCTAACCAGGAGGGCCGCTTCAAGCGCGGCAGTACCAGACGCGATAAGACCTACGTCGGCTGCTGCAATAGCAAGTCTTGCATTCTGCTCAGTTAAACAAACATTCGAGCCTCCTTTGTGCTCATCGACAAGTTCTCGAAGTTGTTCAACAACAGCTGTACTCGCAACCGGCAGAATAAATTGTATTTGAGAGTTCGCTTGTGTAATACGTTCTGCAGTATCAAGGAACAACCTACCCAGTTTATCTATTTCCGAGCGCCTGCTTCCCGGCAGAAGAGCGATAGTTGTCCGGTCAACCTGTAAGCCTTCTCCAGCGAGTTTTTCCCGTGCTTGCTTTCTAGTGATCTGGTCGATTTCATCTGCGGCTGGATGGCCAACGAACTTTGCCGACACACCGTGCGATCTATAAAAAGTTTCTTCGAACGGAAACAACACCAACATTCGGTCGACGGCTTTTCTGATCTTTCGAATCCTGTACGACCGCCATGCCCACACCGTAGGACTTACCAGATGCGCGGTAGGTATTCGGTGAGCTTTCAATTTTTGTTCTAGCGATATATTGAAATCAGGTATATCAATACCCAGGAATACGTCAGGTGGATCGTCTAAGAACGTTTTGAAAAGTGCATTACGAATTCGAATAGCCTTACAAACCTTTTCGGTGACTCCGTCGAGTCCCATCAAGGAAATATCCTCCATGGCATGCAACGACTCAAGCCCTTGTGCCGCCATGGCGCTCCCACCCACACCGGTGATCCTCAGATCTCCCACTAAACCACGAAGAGAAGCAAGAACACCGCTACCAAGTTGATCTCCGGAAGTTTCGCCGGCCACGACAGCGACATGCATTGTTACCGCCTCTCTAGTTCATTCTAACGAACAATGCCGCGATCTGAGGTCATGACGAATGACGCTAGTTGTTCTACTTCTTTTTGGGCTATACCTAGAGACTGAAGTTCCTCGATAGCAGTCTGCAAATCATTGTTTGATCGATAAAGACAGCGATAACCAGATTTAATCGCCGAAACGACATCCTCACTAAACCCACGTCGACGCAATCCCTTGCTATTTATGCCGTACGGCTTTGCCGGATTTCCAGACACCATCAGGAACGGGGGTATATCCTTAAGACAAACAGTTCCTATACCCGTAATAGCGTGAGCGCCAACCCGACAAAACTGGTGCACAAGTGTGAAACCACCCAGTATCGCCCAGTCTCCTATTTCAACATGCCCAGCAAGACTTGCACCATTAGCGAACGTAATGCCGTTCCCTAACCGGCTATCATGCGCAATATGCACGTAGGCCATCAAAAAGTTGTTATCGCCGATCTGCGTTACACCAGTTCCTGCTGGTGAGCCACGGTTTAGCGTCACATACTCCCGGATAACATTTCCATCTCCTACGATCAATGAGGTTTTCTCGCCATTGTAGGCGGCGAACTGTGGATCTTCCCCTATCGATGAAAATTGATAGATCTTGTTACAGGCGCCGATTGTTGTTCCACTTCGAATCACAACATGGGAGCCAATCCACGTGTTGTCACCAATCTCAACTTCCTGCTCGACAATAGAAAAAGCACCGATCGAAACGTTTGTACCAATGCTTGCTCCCTGCGCTATCGATGCGCGCTGATCAATCACGGCAGGTCCTTGTGGGTAAAAAGAATATCAGCACTACATGCCAATACGCCATCAACCGTAATTGTTCCGGTGCAGCGCCACACTTGTTGCCTATGATTCTTTAGCTCAACTTCTATGCACATCTGATCACCAGGTTCAACAATCCTCTTAAACCTAGTTCGATCGACTCCTGCAAAAAGATAAAGACGCTTTCGGTTCGCCGTAGCATCTAGAATGAGGCTTGCCAATAATGCGAATATTGGCTGATTCTCAAAATGTCCAGTGAACATGGGCTCGTTTGCCGTAACGTTTTTCAACGCTGTCAAACTTTTCCCGTCGACCACCTGGGTAACTCTGTCTATAAGCAGGAACGGATAGCGGTGGGGAAGTATCTCCCGAATGCGGTTAATATCTAATACAGTCAAATGTAATTACCGACCTGTTAATGGAATAGTCACTAACAGAAAAAACGACATCTGTTTTAGTTCAAGTGGATTAACATTGTGTGGGTCACTCTTGCTGTAGCCTCTGCAAAACTCGTTCTGTCAAGTCTATTCTATTATTGACATAAACAGCCTGCTCAACTATCAGATCGAACCCTTCTTCATTCGCAATCGTGACAATCATTTCGCGAACAAGTCGCTGCAGCTTGGCGAGTTCCTCGTTTCTACGAATGTTGTAGTCTTCCCGAGCCTCTTGCTGGTCTCTTTTTATTTTTCGTCTAATACTATCGATGGCTCTTTGCTTTTTCTTGATTTCAGAAGCCTGAAGAACTAGACGATTTTTGTCCAAATCAACTTCCAGTGCTAAAGCCTTTTCTCGAAGGTCGATCAATTCTTGATCCCTCGGCCGGAACTCCTCTTCTAACAGTCGCAGGGCTTTTTCTCCCTGTGGTGATAGTTCGAGCAATTTAACAGGGTTAACGAACCCTATTTTGAGCTGTTGCTCGCCGGCATGGCTGTTCTGTAATAGCAGCACGCCGGAACTGACGAATAACAAACACAGTGTGAAAATTTTGACCGTTCTTAGAATCAACTTAGACCTCGCTAATGGAACATGGTACCTAGGGTGAACTGAAGCTTTTTGATTTTATCAGTTGGCTCGTCATTAAACGGCATTGCATACGACAGTGACATAGGTCCGACTGCGGTATACCAATGAAAGGTGATGCCGGCTGAGTAACGCAGTTGTGCAAGGTCAACACTCTGATTAGAACCGTAAACCTGGCCCCCATCAACAAAAACACCCAGACGTTTATTCTTGGAATTATCTAGCCCTGGCACCGGAAAATTTATCTCTGTTGTCGCGTTTATCCTTTTACTCCCTCCCAAAGGGTCGGTCGAACTATCGGCTGTCTTAGGACCAAGGGATCGTGGGCTATAGCCTCGAACCGTCCCGGTGTCCTGGATCCTCCGGCATAATAATTTCTAAAAAATGGCAACTTATCGAGATCACCATACCCATCTCCATAGCCCGCCACACCGCGAATATTCAAGGTCAGATTATCTCCTAAAGGTCTATACCAACGCCCACGGAGGGTCACCTTATAATATTCTAGATCACTGCCAGGGGCTGTAAGGGCGAACTGAGCCCGCCGAAGATAGCCTTTCTGGGGGAAGAATATACTGTCTCTAGTATCCTTTGTGACACCGCCCGAAATAGTTAGATTGTCGCTGCTGGCGTGGTCAGCGATAAATGAACTGTATTCAGTCGGTGTGGTTGTGGTGCCCTCTAGGTCCAGTTGCTCGAAGCCAAGACTCAAGTTTAAAGAATTGAACTCCGTTACAGGTATTTTTGTACGTACGCCGAACACACTACTGTTAGATTTATAGTCAGCACTGGTTGTCTCAGCTGTGTCAATGTTTTCGTACTCGAGAAAATAACCGAGGCTGACACCTGCTTTTGTGAAGTAAGGGTTGGTATAGGCGACTTCGTATAACTGCTCAACCGAAGATTGGTTAATCTTGAATTTCAGCTCTCGGCCAGAGCCGAAAAGATTCTCACGATTGACTTCCGCCTGTACTAAGACTCCGTCCGCGCCAGCATATCCGACTCCGAACATGAAACTACCGGTTGCTCGCTCTTTGACGGTAACGTTAATATCGACCTGGTCAAGAGTTCCCGGCACGGCCGGTGTTTCTATCTTGACTTCCTCAAAATACCCCAGGCGCTG
>LUMJ01001043.1_pt1 | contig 17629 bp, 13 predicted proteins | sample 729631 | NCBI WGS metagenome assembly LUMJ01 (sample SAMN03860266, study PRJNA289734) | marine metagenome | biome: seawater column; feature: ocean; material: water; isolation source: Red Sea water column Station 22 - depth 500m | place: Saudi Arabia: Red Sea | collected 2011-10-15 | depth 500 m | reverse complement strand
ATTCGTCCAAAGTGCATGGATATCACTGGGTAAAGTGAAAAACCCTGTGTCTGATACATTAGAACGGAATCTGGAACAAGCCACCTATTATATCGATCTTTTGGATATGCTTCAAACCAAAATGAAGGGCAACCTGAGCGAATGGGAAGAGCAGTATATTATCCATAGCTTGAGTGAATTAAAACTCAACTTCATTGACGAACAGAAAAAGGGTTCTGAGGAACCCACGGATGCAGGGGCACCTGAGGGTAGTGAGGGCGCTGCACAGGATGATGAATCTGGAGAAGGCAGTGGAACTGAGGCGACTGAAAACGCTGAAGCAAAAGAAGAACCAAAATCTGAAGAAAAGCCCAAAGCTATAAAGAAGCCGAAGCCTTCGAAAAAGACAAAGTCTAAAAAAGCGAAGAAAGACTAAGATTTGATCCATACCGACTATATTCGATTAAACCGCATTTTCGCCGGGGTGGCTCTGGCAATTTCATTTATGGTCTATCTCCTTACCATGGCTGACACAGTCCCCTATTGGGATTCGGGTGAATTTATTGCCACATCCTATATTTTGGGCGTGCCTCACCCGCCGGGGAGTCCATTGTATTTAATCATCGGACGTGTCTTTTCTATGATTCCTTTTAACCCGGATATTGCCTTTCGGGTGAATTTGATATCTCCCGTGGTGAGTGCTTTGGCAGTCATGTATCTGTATCTCTCTACGGTAAAACTCATCTCCAATTATAAAGGGAAAATCCAAACCCAGATGGATGCCATCATTGCTTTTGGCGGTTCCTTGGTGGGTGCCCTCACGTTTGCTTTTACGGATTCCCATTGGTTCAACGCCGTAGAGGCAGAAGTCTATGGATTCTCTACATTTTTCACCGCCATCGTAGTGTGGCTCATCCTCCACTGGCAAGAAAGGGCCGATGAAAAAGGAAATGAACGGTATATCCTAATTATTGCCTACATGATTGGTCTTGCCACCGGCGTTCACCTTTTGAACCTATTGGCACTCCCATTTATTGCCCTCATCATTTATTTCCGCAAATATAAATTTTCTTACAAAGGATTCATCATTACCGCCGCCATTACGGGTGCCGTCTATTTGATTATCAATGCAGGCATTATTAACGGTACACCGAAATTGGTCGATGCTCTGGGATTAACCCTGGTCATCCTCTTAGGATTAATCATTTTTGGGGGGATGGTGGCCACCATTGTGATGAAACGATTTCAGTATGCTTTGGCACTCACATCTATGGTACTCATATTAATTGGATATTCTAGCTATGCTATGATTTTTATCCGTTCAGGTCAGGATCCTGCTATCAATGAAAATGACCCATCTAATGTTTCTCGGGCCATCGCATATATGGAGCGGGAACAATATGGCCAAATGTTTCAATTCCCTCGCCGCTATGATGGCTTACCCGCAAAACACGAAGCCGTAGGGAGACCGACACAAGGTAGAGAATATTCTTCATCCCAAGAGCGGAAATACAAAACATACCGCTTGGATAAGCAATGGGATTATTTTTGGAACTACCAGGTGAAGAAAATGTATTGGCGGTACTTTCTCTGGCAATTTGCAGGACGAGGTCCCAGCACAGATTCTTATGTGACAGCTTACGGTGCCAATACGAATGAAGATGGGGTGGACTGGTTCCAGTTTGGATTGCCGCTGGCATTTCTTTTTGGATTATGGGGTATGTTTTTCCATTTCCAAAAAGATCGGGAGCAGGCATTCTCCGTCTTTTCTCTTTTTCTCATGACAGGCTTGGCCATCATTATATTTGTGAATCAGGATAATCCCCAACCCCGTGAGCGTGATTATTCTTATGTGGGCAGTTTCTTTGCCTTTTCTATGTGGATATCCATCGCCGCAGCTGCCATGGGCGACCGAATCCGAAAATTACTCAAAGATAAGCCCATGGCGAAGAATATAGTAGCCGGCGCTATGGCAGTATTGGTCTTGGCCATGCCGGGGATGATGTTGAAAGCCAATTATCATGAACATGACCGTTCTGATAATCGGTTGGCTTGGGACTATAGCTACAATATTTTGCAATCCTGTGAGCCCAATGCTATCATCTTCACCAACGGAGATAACGATACTTTCCCCCTTTGGTATTTGCAGGAAGTGGAAGGCATCCGAAAGGATGTAACCGTGGCTAATCTTAGTCTATTGAATACAGAATGGTATATCCGTCAATTGCGAGATTCCCGCCGGGGAAAGGTAGATCAAGAAGGGCGGGAGCTCCAGCGCTTCATCAATATGACCGATAATCAAATTGTGGACATTTCATCGGGGCTTCAGCCCTGGCAGGCGAAAAATGTGCGAATTCCCACACCGAAGTCCGATCGAAATGAAGATGGATTTATTGAGTGGCGGGTTGAGCCCACTTTCGCTGGTGCGGCGCTCATGGTGAAAGATATGATGATTCTGAAAATCATCTCTGATGCCCAATGGAAATATCCCATTTACTTTGCCGTCACTGTACCCGCATCCAACCGATTGGGATTAGAAAACCATATTGAAATGGAAGGATTGGTGTACCGCCTTAGGCCTCACAAAGTGGATGGCAGAAACCCCATCAATGAAGAACGGATGTGGACAAATCTCATGTCTGGCCATGGTTCCGAAGTATGGGAACGGGATATTGAAGCGCGGGAATGGAATTCGCTGGAAGGAGACATTTGGTCCAAAGATTATATGCCTGGCTACCTTTATCGGAATTTAGGCCGGGAGGATGTGTACTATTTTCCATCCACCAATATTCGGTTGCTCCAAAATTTGAGAAGTGCCCATATGCAATTGGCCGCTCATCATTATATGGCCTTCAAAGATCATGAAAATACCAACCCGGAAAAATCAGAAGATCACCGGGAAAAGGCATTGGCTGTCATCGAAAAAATGCAGGATAGTATCCCTGAAAAGACAATCCGCTATGATGCATACGGACGAATTAAAGCGCATTATGGATTTATTGAGCGCCCGAGCCGATTTAAATATTCGAGATCAAGTGGAGTATGGCCAAGTATATCTCTCCCAACTGAATGATTTTGACAGAGGGCGAACCATCTTTGAAGGTCTCTATTCAGATTTTAAAACCATGGAAAGTGGCCAACGCCTTTCTTCAGCTAAAGAGATGGAGCAGTGGCGGAACTACTTTACGCAGATTGTATCTTCATTGGTCTTTACTTATAAACAGCTGGAGATGAAACCCAAGGCAGAAGAAATCCTTTCCGATTGGCTGGACAAAAACCCCAACGACCCCGTGGCCCAAAAACTGCTGGAAGACCTACGTAAGGAATAAAAAATAAGGAAAAACTTGAAGGATATAGACATCATTCCTTTTTCCTTTTGCCTTCTTCCTTATTCACAAAACAATGCCTAACCCTCTCGTCAGCGTAATTATTCCCCACTGGAACGGGATTGATGTATTGTCTGAGTGCCTTGAATCCTTGGCGCAAACCCAATACGACCCATTCGAAATCATTGTAGTGGATAATGCATCCACTGATGGGAGTCCCGACTGGGTGAGTCTGAATTATCCTCAAATGAAACTCATAGAGAATGATCAAAATTATGGATATGCCGGTGGGTGCAACCGTGGGGCAAAAGCAGCCACAGGGGATTACCTTGTTTTCTTAAATAACGATACGATTCAAGATCCCAATTGGCTGTCGCCCTTGGCTGATTTTTTAAATTTGAATCCGAAAGTGGCAGCAGTTCAGCCCAAAGTCTTGAACTTTTTTGATCGAACCCAATTTGATTATGCAGGCGGTGCTGGTGGTTGGATTGATGTATTGGGTTTCCCTTTCGCTCGGGGGCGTGTCTTACAGGAATTGGAAACAGATGAAGGACAATATAATGCCATGCGTCCTATTTTTTGGGCGAGCGGTACAGCGCTCATGGTCCGCAAGGTTGACTTTGAGGCTGCCGGTGGATTTGATGAAATATTTTTTGCCCATCAAGAAGAAATCGACCTCTGCTGGAAATTCCGTCTTATGGAGAAAGAAACCTGGGCCATTCCCAGTGCAGTAGTGTATCATAAAAATGCCGTAACCCTGCCCATGTTTTCTCGGCAGAAGCAATATCTGAATCATCGAAATTCGTTTCTCATGGTCCTTACCAATTATAGTCTGCCCATCACGCTGTATATGACGCCCATCCGCTTTGCATTAGAATGGGTGGCTTTGATTTATGCTTTAGTCCGATTGGATATGAACCATGCGCTGGGCATACTCCAATCCTTATTTTGGATACTGACCCATCCCCAAATCATCTGGAAGCGGCGTCGCCATACCAAGCGAATTCGCACCGTAAAAGATAAAGATGTATTACCCTGGATTTATTGGGGTAGTGTTGTGTTTGATTATTATATCCGTCGGAAAAAACGATCGGCGGCAATCGTTAAAGAATAAATCAGTTATTTCTAAGCCCGATGAGGTAGTCCTCCTTATGGGCAGGGTCCATTTCGGACAGGCGGCTCAGTATATCATTCTGACCCAGCACATTAAGTCGATGGACTAATTTTTTACGATTGGCATTGAGAAAGTATAAAGTGCGGCCAGTGGGGAATTGGCCAAAGACCAACTCTAACCCCTCCATCATAAGACCAAGTTCTTTTAGGGCGTCATCGGGCTTACCTTGATCAAATAAATCCATGGCTACATAGTAGGCAAACCTTGCTTCCCGAAGTCCTTTATTCCCTGTCACCTCTTTCAAGACTTGAACCCTCGTACTCCATCCTTTGGGATAGTCTGAAGCCATGCCTCGAAAAGCGATCTCCCGGGCTTGATCATAAGCGTGGTTGCCCCCATAAAAATCGTATGTATCCATCCAGCCGGCGAGGACGGTATAAGCATAGAAAGATAAAAAGCTTCCGAGGGGGTCAAAAATGACCGGATCGAATTGGATGGATGTGCCGGGATTGTAGTAGAATTGAAGTGATTTATCAAAATAGCGAATATCCATCCCATCAAAAACCAATACTTGGGCATGAAAGGTTTCCATACCGCCCTTTTGAGCCATACCTTGAAAAACGATAGAAATATTTAGGGGAATTTTTAACCCTTGAAATTGCTCATCCCAAATACGGCCTGAGAAAAATCGATTTACTTCATCCCGAATGGAGGATACCTTTTGCCGCTCCGTATCTCGAAGAAGCCGATCATCTACCGTAACACTAACTTTGCCAAATTGGCTAAAGGCCATGGTACCTAGGAGTAGTAAGAAGAGTAGATATCTCATGGCAAGAAAGTAAGGGAATTCTGCCATCTAAAAAAGTCTCATCCTATGTGTTGTAATGCCATACGTCTCACCATATATTTGTCTTAATTTATATAATGGCAAATATTCAACATTTATTAAAAAGCCAACCAGAGCCACGAGCTATTCTTCAAAAAATCGGTACCATTGCTGCTGCTCATAAGAAGGAAGTCTATGTGGTAGGCGGTGTGGTTCGCGACCTTTTTCTCAATCGCCCATTAAAAGAGATTGACCTCATGGTGGTGGGTGACGGTATCGAATTTGCCAAAATAATTGCCAACGAGATGGGCATTAAAAAAGTAGTCCCATTTCCTAAGTTTTCTACGGCTCATATTCCTTCAAAGCCAATCCCAATTGAGGTGGCTGCCGCACGAGAAGAAGCCTACGATGAGGATTCTCGAAAACCTAAAACGGTTGTCTATACCGATTTAAAAGGGGATTTACTCCGACGGGATTTTACAGTGAATGCCATGGCCATGGATATAACTCCGGACCATTTCGGAGACCTTCACGATCCCCACGGTGGTGTGCAAGATCTGCTGGCGAAACGGTTGGTAACCCCTTTAGACCCGGATGAAACATTTTCTGAGGACCCATTGCGGATGATTCGCGGTGCCTATTTTGCATCCAAACTGGGGTTCACTATTGATGATGAATGTTTGGCATCCAGGAAGCGAAAAGCAGATCGAATCACTATCGTATCTCAAGAGCGGATCACGACTGAATTTTGTAAAATACTCGCTACGGATAAACCATCGGTTGGGCTAACCCTTTTGCAGGATGTGGGACTCATGGCTCATGTTTTCCCGGAAATTCATGTTATGCACGGGATGGATCAAACCGGAGAATGGCACCATAAAGATATATTTGACCATACTCTCCAAGTTGTGGATAATGCTGCAGTACTTTCAGACAAAATGGAAATTCGGTTTGCAGCTCTGGTTCATGATATTGCAAAGCCTAACACACGGCGAGTGGATAAACGAAAAGGATACACCTTTCACGGTCATGATGCGGTTGGGGAGCGGATGTTGAATAAGGTGGCGAAGCGCATGAAATTATCCAACCAACTGCGAGACTACCTGAAAAAATTGACCCTCCTCCACCTGCGGCCTATTGCATTGGCGAAAAAAGAAATTACCGATTCGGCGGTACGGCGCGTTATGGTGGCTGCCGGGGAGGATTTAGATGACCTCCTTACATTATGCCGTGCGGACATCACCACAAAGAATCCCCACAAAGTGAAGAAATATATGGGTAACTTTGAGCGGGTAGAAACAAAGATGCAGGATGTTACTGAGCGGGATGCCCTTAAATCCTTCCAATCTCCCGTCCGTGGAGATGAAATCATGAAGGTCTGCGGCGTAACGGAAGGCCGAGTGGTAGGCCAGATTAAATCGGCCATCGAAGCCGCCATCCTTGATGAAAATATCGATAATACCTACGAAGCGGCATATGATTATTTTATGTCCATTAAAGATGAATATTTGAACAAAGGCGACGAATCTGAATGAAACGAATTCTATTCTTTTTAATTGTAATTACAGGATCACTTGTTTTTGGCCAATCCATTTCCGGTACCGTAACCGATCGCATCACCAATGGCAACTTAAGTGGCGTAAACATTATTATCAAAGGATCGGACCAAGGTGTATCCAGTGATGCAGATGGGCGATATACCCTTGATGTTTCGGAATTGGCCGATGATCATATCATCGTATTTCAGCATATTGGTTATGATGAACTTTCTATCTCCATCGCCAAATTATCCGCTTCATCAGATGTAAAGTTGAATCCGCGGGTGCTTCCCTTTGCCGCCATTGAAACGGCCGGACAAAAGCGAAAAGCAGCCATCGCCAAAGACCTTCCCCAGACTGTTTCCATTCTTCAAGCGGAATCATTTGAATTACGTGCATTTGTGGATGCTGGCGACCTGTTAGCCACAGACCAAAGTGTGCAAATTGAGGAATCCCTTTCGGGGCGGAAAACCATTTCTATCCGTGGTGGCAATGCAGATGATGTGTTGGTATTGTACAATGGGTTTCGTCTGAATCGCCCTTATGACAATGTATTCGACCTCTCATTGGTGGATATGCAAAATGTAGAGCAGGTGGAGATTGTGAAGGGTGGCCATTCCGTATTGTATGGTCCTGATGCATTTTCCGGTGTGGTAAATATTGTACCCAAGAATACCAAGGATAAACATTTCAAATTTTCCCAACAGTTGGGTTCTTATGATTCTGGTTATTGGAATGCCAACGGGCAAGTTCAAGTGGGAAGCACCTTTATATCCCTGAGTCAAAAAAGAGGTGCCTATAAACGCATATTCGAAGATATAGAAACAGAGAACAACGGACTTTTCTCAGACTTAAACCATACGGCCGTGGATGTGAATACCGCCATTAATGGTGATAAAATTAACGGTAACCTGGAATTCAACTTCACCAAGGATAAACAGGATTTTGACAATACGCGGGACTTTAATTCAATCACATCCACCAATCAATTGGCCGGTGTGCAGTATAATGGTGTATTCGGTCCATTGGGTGTAATTGAAGTGTCATTTGCTGACCATAGCTTATCTGAAGTGCAGGGGCTCAATAGTTATAGAGGCATGGTTTCTCGAAATTTAGATCATCATTCTCAGAAAGTAGAAGGTCGAAAATTCATTACCATTGAGCGGATTGAATGGATGTTTGGGGCCCAAATGGAGACTTCTAAATTAAAATTTTGGGATGACCGCAATTTAACCAATGTAAACCAAATCGGACTTAAAGGTGCCAATCTCAATCGGGATCAGGTAGGCTTTGCCACTGTACTTAAGCTTCACTCTAAAGGAGACAGTGAAGGGCGATGGCTTACAGATTTGGATGTGAGCTACCGGCAGGATCGAGTGAATGACCATAAGTCCAATTTAGTATTCAGGGAAGATCACCAATCCGGCGAAGGGGAGCAATCCTTTTTGGATTTTGGTGAAAATAAATGGCAAAACAACATTTTTAAAATATCCACCATTGCATCCAAGCGCTCACCAGATCAAACCATGGCCTATTGGGTCACCACAGGGAATAATGTGAAATTCCCATCCTTGCAGCAGCAGATTAGTTTAACCGATATGCCCCAAGGCCAGCGTCGGATTTTACGTCCGGAGCGAATGAAATCACTCGAGATTGGCATTAATTGGGTGCGGCAACCGAAGGATGTACCTAACATTGATGTGATTGAATTTCAGGGTAGTTTCTTCCGGAATGATTATTTGAACAAAATGCGAATCACCTATTTACTGGGGATGCCAGTGGGCTATTATGAAAATGTGGGCCATGCAAACATGATGGGTGTAGAAGGCAAAGTGACCATGAAAACCTATGGTGGTAAAGTGATAGGTGATATGGGATTTTCAAAATATAATGTATCTGATCTCAGTGCCTTTCCCTTTAAATCTGCATTTAAGATTACGGCGAGTATGACGGCCAATTGGAAATATTTCTCAATTGGATCCAGATGGTTTCAGGAGGGAGAACAGATCGGAATGATTCATGTGCCGGATAAAGGGTTTAATGAAATTGAACTGCCGGCATTTTCAAATTATGACATTTATTCTACCATCAATCTTTTTATCGGTCCGATTAAAGGGCAGTTGTCCTTTTCAGGGCGGAATATGAAAAAGAATGAAACATCATTAGATGGTTTATTATTGAGAGATACACGCAGATATATCACATTTAGTAGCGAATTCTAATGAAAAAATTATTGATATTCTATTTGGCCTGGATTTGGATATCCTGTACGGAAAATCCATTTGGCGGGGAAATGAAAATTACAGATCGAACTATTTCTGGCAGGGTAAAATTAGAAAAAGTTCCATTCTATCCTGAAGGGTTCCATGGAGGTGTACTGGTTTGGTCAGAAGGTATGGGGCTAAAAGACATTACTGATATTGATGGAAGTTTTGAATTCGTGCTGCCTGCGGCCAATGAAAATTCTAGTGGCGCTATAGTTGATGGCGATTATCAAATTGAGTTTTTTATGGCCAATTATAAGTTAGAAACTGTAACCATTACATTTGCAGGGGGACAAATAGTTGATGATCCCAAAACCATTAATCTTGAAAGTCTATACAGGTCTATTGATCAAAGATCAGGCCACAGATAAATTGATGTATACCGTCGATATTGATTCTGCCTCAACCATGCGTGAATATATGGATCGGCCAAAAAAAGAGATGGTTTTTGATTTAGATTATCCCTCTTCTAATCTTCCAAAGGGATCCTACGAAGTGATTCCATACTTCTTGATTGAGCGGGATGATGTTCCTGCCAGAATCTTTGATGTATTGGATAAAGGCTATGATTTTTTTACGGAAAAATATTTTCATTATCCTTTATATCGCACTGGAGGGGAATTCGTAATTGAATAAAGTAAAAAATGTTATTTATTTACCGATGAATCTACCTTACTATTCGCCCCCAATTATTCCTTGATTATGGAGATTATAATAACCAAGAAACTTTTCTTTTCTTTTGATGTAATGAATAGCATTAATTAAATGACAACTTTTTTAATGTAAATGCGTCAAAAATACGTAGAGGGTTTTTTAAAAAAATGATTAGGAGTTTAGTATGCTAGCAACAATGATTAATATAATCACTGCCCCTGGTGAGACTATGGATTCTATTATAAAGGAATTCAACTGGAAAAAAGCAATGATGCCTGTGGTTTTACTTATGGTGTTGGCTACCTTTTCAGGATTTATTCTTTCCGATCAAATTGCTGACCTTCAATGGGAACAGATTGAAAAAAGTATCAATAATAATGCCAATATTCCGGATGAGCAAAAAGAAGAAATTTTATCATCCCAGTATGATCGTGTGTATTCTGGTTCAGGCGCAGCAGCCATTTTTGCCTATGTGAGCATGGCCATATCATGGCCCATTCGCATTTTGTTTTGGGCGCTATTCGCCATGCTGGTTGGCAACTTATTTTTAGGGGGCGGGGGAAGCTACGGACAGGTATTTACATTAACATCTTTCGCCTATTTGCCGTCTGTTGTAGAATATTTAATAAAAACGCCAATCCAATATATTACTGATAATATTATGATCTACACTGGATTGGGTGTATTGGGTATTGGTGAACAGGGAGAATTTCTCAACAGCTTCTTAGCCGGAATCGATTTATTTGCATTTTGGCGTGTCTTTTTGGTGGCGGTTGGTATAGGTATTCTCTATAACAAATCAACAAAAACAGCCCTCATTGCCATGACCGCGTTATGGATTTTTGGTCTGGTTGTTTTTGCCGGCATGGGATCATTCTTCGCCGGTTTTGCAGGATAAGAAAGGAAAATATTATTATAAAGCGAATATTGATTCTGCTGCCCTTTACTTTGGGGGTCAGTCAATCCTATTCATTGGATGAAGCAATAAAAGTTGCTTTAAACAATAAGGAAGCGCTGAAAGCATCTGCCATGGATTTAGAGTCTTCTCGGCAGAGTGTAAAGGGATCATACAGCAGCATTTTGCCCTCCATCCGGTTCTCAGGAGGCGTGAGTGAATCACGCTTCCCGACCCAAACCGGGGGCTATAATGAATCATCGGGAGAAATCCTATTGGGGAGTGTAAGCAGCATCACCAGTGCCAGCTCCAGTATTTCTCTTTCTCAAAATATCTATGATGGTGGCGTATGGTGGAATACGATTCGTCAGGCCAAGAATAGTTATCGAATATCCGAGGAATTTGATCGACAGGTTAAAACGAACATTATTCGAAGTGTGCATTCCGCATACTTCAATTATCTCAAAGCATCTCAATTGTTGGATGTGGCCAGATCCAACCTCATGAGTTCGCAACCGCAGTTGGCATTGGCCCAGCAAAAATATGAATTGGGTTCGGCTAAAAAAACTGATTTGTTAAAAGCAGAAGTCCGCTTTGGTCAATCCAGAATTGATGTGGTCAATAATGATGCAGCCTTGCAGAGCGCATACCTTACACTGAAGAATGCACTGGGGCTGATGAATACAGATCAGGACTTTACCGTGCAAGATGGGGAACGGCCATTAGAAATGGTGCCTGAATTTGATACAGGATTTGAATTGGTACAAAAATTCAATCCCAGTGTGAAGGCAAAACAATACCAAATCACCGGTGCAAAAATCGGACATAAAATTGCAAAAGGCTCCCGGCTTCCAAATATTTCTGCAAACGCCGCCATGTCCGGGAGTGCAGATAATCTGGGGGATGCCATTTCTAACAGCTATAATGATCAGAAACGGTCGAGTACTGGTTTATCCATTTCAATTCCCATTTTTAGTGGAAATAGTATTTCTACGCGCATCCAGAAAGCAAAAATTGCCGTAGATAAACAAGAGTCCGAATATTTAACCCAGCTTCAGGATTTATCTGTACAGCTTCAGGGATACTTAGATCAATTAAACAATTATCAGGAAATCATTCCGATCAATGAAACAGTCCTTGAATCTGCAGAGGAAGATTTGAAGTTGGCCCAAGTGCGATATACCCAAGGGTCCACAACCATTCTAGAAGTTCTGGATGCCCAAGTATCCGTGGTTCGGGCTCGGTCATCCCTTATTCGTACAACATATGATGCCTATATTCAACAGGCCAATTTAAAAGCCCTATTGGGCACGCTGGATTCAGCAAATAATTAGAGGAGTAAACAGTGGCTAAATCAACATTAACAAAAAAGAAAAAATGGCTCATCTTCGGCGGGGGAGGTGTCCTATTGGTTGTCATGATCGTTGCCAGTTTAGGCAAGGATAACACAGATGCCATAAAAGTCGAAACAGAAAAAGTCAGTCTCCAAACGGTTATACACAAAGTCAATGCCAGCGGAAAGATTAAACCGGAAACGGAAGTCAAAATCTCGGCCACATCTTCTGCATGGATCGATTCTATTACGGTGAATGAAGGAGACAATGTGTCTAAAGGGCAGCATTTGATTTCATTAGACCGGAAGCAGCTTCTGGCAAATTACAATTCAACGGCTTCATCTGTCCGTTCTGCAGAGGCCAGAGTTAAACAAGAATTGGCTTCTAAAAAAAGAATTGAAAATATGTATGAGCAAAACCTCGCTTCTGATCAAGAATTGGAAGCGATAGAAGCATCTTATCAGATTGCTAAAAGTTCATTGGAACAGGCCAAGTCCGCTTTAGAATCTCGTAAAGATGATTTGGATAAAGCCCGCATCGTAGCGCCACAGGATGGTATTGTCACTGCCGTAAATAAAGAGGTAGGCGAAAGGGGCATGTTCCAAGCTGAAGTGCTCATGATTATTGCCGATCTCAATCGCATGGAAGTTATTGTGGATGTGAATGAGAATGATGTGGTTTCCGTTGAGCTAGGCGATACAACAGAGATTGAAATTGATGCTTTTCAGGATACCATATTTTATGGTGTGGTGAGCGAGATTGCGCATATGGCCCAAACATCATCAATGGGATCCGCAGAACAAGTAACCAATTTTGAAGTTAAAATTCGGATCATTGATGTCTTAGACGGTATTCGCCCCGGAATGAGCGCTACTGCTAATATAATTACGGATAAAAAAGAGAATGTATTGGCCATTCCAATCCAGAGTTTGACGGTACGGCCGGAGGGATCTGAGAAGGCCTTTGGAAAAGGTAAAAAACCAACGGGAAGACCGGAAGAGAAGAAAAAAGCCAAAGCAAAGAAAATGGAAGAATTGGTTTTTTTGGTTGCGGATAAACCGGGTGGTGTACTCCGGGATGGTAAAATGTCCGAATGGGATGAAAAGAAGGGGAAAAAATCCAAAGTGCCAAAAGATGGTCAAGTGGTACATATCCGTCCAGTAAAAGTGGGCATTTCCTCCGAAACCCATTATGAAGTCCTGGATGGATTATCCGAAGGTGATGAAATAGTTACCGGTTCTTACCGTGCCATCAGTAAAGATTTGGCCCACAATAAGGCTGTGACAACCGGAGCGGATGATGAAGGTGGTAAAAAGGGATTTTCCGTTTCGATCAAAACGTCTAAATCGGAATAGGCATGGCTGATCTCATTTCCCTATCGGGGATTAAACGCCATTATGATGTGGGTGGTGAAGTGGTTCGTGCATTGGATGGTGTGGACCTTACTATCCAGCAAAATGAATATATTTCCATTATGGGACCATCCGGTTCCGGAAAATCAACCCTGATGAATATGATCGGTTGCTTAGATTCGCCATCGGAAGGAATCTATGAGTTTGAAGGAGAATTGGTTCATGAAATGGATGATAACCAATTGGCGTCCATCCGAAACCGTAAAATTGGGTTTGTATTCCAAACCTTTAATCTTTTACCCAAGGCCACAGCGCTTCGAAATGTGGAAGTGCCGTTGATTTATGCCAATATCTCTAGAAGTGAACGGGTAAAAAAAGCGAAAAAAGCGCTAGATGCCGTGGGTCTAAATGATCGGATGCATCATAAACCCAACGAACTTTCTGGAGGACAGCGCCAGCGCGTGGCCATTGCCAGAGCCCTTGTGAATGATCCTTCGATTATTTTGGCCGATGAACCAACCGGAAATCTCGATTCCAAAAGTGGTGTGGAGATTATGAAAATTTTAGACAAGCTCCAAAATAATGGTAATACTATCATTCTGGTGACCCATGAAGAGTATATTGCCGACCATGCAGATCGAACGATTCATCTTTTTGATGGTAAAATAAAAGAGGATCGTAAAACGAATAAAAGAAGAAGTGTTGTTTCATGATCGGACTTTTCTGGGAAAATCTCCGAATCTCTCTTGGCTCTATTTTTGCCAATAAGACGCGGTCTATCCTTACGGCCTTGGGAATTGTCATCGGTGTTTTATCTGTTACTTTGATGGGGACACTAATATCCGGATTGGATCGAACCTTTGAAAAAAGTATGGCCGGCTTTCGAAGCGACGTCCTCATGATCAGTCGGATGGAATGGTTCAGCGGGGATACCGATTGGTGGGAAATGCGGAACCGACCTCGAATTCGTGAAGAATATGCAGAAAAATTATTAGATCGATCTCAATTCGTAGAAGCAGTGGCACCTGTTTCCGAACGGGGGGGCAGTATCATGAGAGATGACAAGCGGATTGATTCAAGATTTTTTGGTACCACGCCCAATTATTTACAAACCAATATTTCCGCCGAAGTGGAAAATGGCCGATTTTTTACAGATGGTGAAAATCGATCCGGAGCGCGTGTTTTGGTCATCGGTGGTGATGTGGCAGATGCTCTATTTCCTGATGAAGACCCCATTGATAAATATGTAAAAATCGGTAACTATAAATTCCGAGTCATCGGGGTCTTGAAAAAGATGGGCAAATTTATGGGATTATTCAGCATGGACAATCAAGCCACCATGCCATTAGGTACATACAAACGCCTGTATGCCCGGCGTGGGTGGATGAACCTTCGGGTAAAAGTGAATACAAAAGATGTAGATACCATTAAATTGGCCATTGGGGGTACGGGTATTTTTATCACCGCACTGTCCTTAATCGTGGGTGGCATCGGCATTATGAATATCATGTTTGTCTCTGTCAAAGAACGCACTCGAGAAATTGGCGTAAGAAAGGCATTGGGTGCCACGCAGACGATGATTTTGGGTCAATTTCTCATGGAGGCCATCATGATTTGCCTCATTGCAGGTCTTGTGGGTATGGGTATGGCTTATGGTCTTAGTATGGTCATCAATAAATTTTTTCCTTCAGCCATGCCAATAGGGTTGGCTATTGGATCCATCCTGTTGAGTGTAATTATTGGTGTTGTCTCAGGATTGGTGCCATCTTATCGGGCAGCACGATTAGACCCTATTGACGCATTACGGTACGAATAATGGCCAAATTTTCTCATATTAAAAGTACGGTTCGAGAAAGCTTTCGCATGGCCATTGAAGCTATTCGCCAGAATAAGCTTCGCTCCATTCTCACCCTGCTTGGCATATCCATAGGTGTTTTTTCTGTGATTGGCGTCATGACCGCCATCCGCACATTAGAATCCTCTGTGAATTCTCAGTTGGATATTCTGGGGACCAATACTTTCACTATCCAAAAATATCCTGCGATTCAAGTTCGTGGCCCCGGTGGAAATAGGAAAATCAGACAACGAAAAAATATTTCTTTTGATCAATTTGAAAGTATAAAACGCCGCGCAAATCTGCCCTTAAGGGTCAGCGTGGTGGATGGGACCAGCGAACGGAATATTCGATATAAAGATAAATCATTAAAACGATCTACGGAGCTTTCTGGTGCAGATGAGTGGGTGCTGCGATCCTTTAGTACTTATCTATCTGATGGACGAAACTTTACACCGGACGATATTCGGTTTGGAAGGAATGTGACCATTCTCGGCCCGGATATTGTAGACATACTTTTTCCATTTGAAGATCCCATTGGTAAAGCCATCAAGATTCGGGGTATAGACTATACCGTTATTGGTGTAACAGAAAGAAAAGGTCAAGCCTTTGGCCAGAGTCAGGATAACTTTGTTGTCATCCCCATATCTGTATATATCCAGCGATTTTCCAATAGGTGGACATCCTTAGGTATTGTCTTTGAAGCGGAATCTGCCGAACTCTATGATAAAACCATGGACGAAGCCATCGGTCTCATGCGTGTCATTCGGAAGGTACCTGTTGGTGAAGAAAATGATTTTTCAATTATTTCGAATGAAGAGCTCATGGAAACATTTGCAGGATTTACAGGTGGTATCAAGCTGTTTGCTGGTTCGGTTAGTGTAATTGCTCTTCTCGTGGCGGGGATCGGTATTATGAATATTATGCTCGTTTCAGTGACGGAGCGGATTAAAGAAATCGGTATTCGCAAAGCCATTGGCGCTACGAAGCGGGACATCCTCACCCAGTTTCTCATGGAGGCTATATTCTTAAGTCAATTTGGAGGTGTGGTGGGCGTCATTTTGGGTATAGCCGGGGGTAACTTGATTGCCCTCCTACTTAATGTGCCCGCTGTGATTCCCATGGATTGGGCCTTTTATGGTATGGCTGTTTGTTCCTTTATTGGCATAGGGTTTGGCATTTACCCTGCATATCGCGCTGCGAATCTAGACCCCATTGAATCACTCAGATTCGAATAAATCCCTTCTGAACCTGTTTGTGGTGACGGCTTCAGTCACCTAAATTCCACATCTATTTTTCATTCAATTATTATATGTTAAACACAGGGTATAGGAATGCGGGGCCACGGTTGTTTTCCAACGCCGCCGAACCTTTGTCTCCTGTTGGAATGGGCGGGCCTGTATAATGTACGCAATTGGTGTCATTCCTGCCCGACTTAATTCCACTCGTTTCCCCCAAAAAATTCTTCATCCCATTCAAGGAAAGCCCATGGTCGTCCACGTATATGAACAGGCAAAAAAAGCCGCCTCATTGGATGATGTCATTGTTGCCATAGATGCAGAAGAAACAGCAGATGCATTAAAATCATTCAACGTAAAGACCATAATGACTTCTGTTGATCATGTTTCGGGCACAGACCGTATCTTTGAAGCGGTACAGAATATAGAAACGGATGTTGTCGTAAATATCCAAGGGGATGAGCCAACTGTCGATCCTGCATTAATCGACGAATTGGTAGGCCAATTTGAGGATGGACCCGTCCAAATGGCTACAGCAGCGGGGAAAGATATGAATCCCAAAAAACTTACAGATGTGAATACAGTAAAAGTTCTCCTCGATAGGGATGGATATGCCGTAAATTTCCGACGTGAACCGGTAGTGGCAGAGGCAGGTGGGTACTATCATCATGTGGGTATCTACGCCTATACCAAAACTGCACTAGAAAAATTTACGCAACTTTCTCCCTCAGAAAATGAGCAAAAGTTAAAGCTGGAACAATACAGGGCGTTGGATAACGATATCCCAATTAAGGTAATTTTAACGGACAAAGTGAATAAGGGTATTGATACAATGGACGATTTAAAACAGTTTGAGGCACAATAAATGACGACGAAAAATCCCATAAAATATATATTTGTATTGGGTGGCGTCATTTCCGGTTTGGGAAAAGGCATTGCTGCCGCTTCTATTGGATATCTCCTAAAATCCGCCGGACTCCGTGTCACAATACTCAAACTTGACCCCTATTTGAATGTTGATCCCGGCACCATGAATCCTTATCAACATGGTGAAGTATTTGTCTTGGATGATGGTTCTGAAACCGATTTGGATTTAGGCCACTACGAGCGATTCATTGATGTGGATATGAGCACGGATAATAATGCCACATCGGGCCAAGTGTATAGTACTGTCTTGGATCGGGAACGGCGTGGCGATTATCTGGGCGCCACAATTCAAGTCATTCCCCATATTACCAATGAAATTATTAAACGGATTAAAGCGGTCAATACACC